>Ga0208359_1000008_pt1 | contig 49914 bp, 62 predicted proteins | sample LakMenEpi26Aug09_FD_150732 | JGI IMG/M metagenome (GOLD analysis project Ga0208359, IMG submission 150732) | Freshwater microbial communities from Lake Mendota, WI - 26AUG2009 deep hole epilimnion (SPAdes) | ecosystem: Environmental > Aquatic > Freshwater > Lake > Epilimnion/Euphotic zone ... | reverse complement strand
ATAGGAGCAGCAATCGGTGCCGCAGGCTTAGCGTTTAAACTTTATAAAGATTACAAGGATGCTCAGCAAGATGCCTCTATAGGACTTTCTATGACAGCTAAAGCTGCGGAGCAGGCTGGAATAAAGTATTTTAATCTTAAAGAAACTATGCAGGGCTACATAGATAAACAAAAATTAGCAACCGCAGCAGCCAAGGGGGCAGAAGGAAACTCAATTGGCATGCCTGGACTACCTCAATCAATAGAGGAACTTAAGAAGGCAAAAGAAGAAGGAAAAGAATTAAAAGATGTAATCGAATCCTTGAATAGATCAGAAACAACAGCAGAAACACAAAGATTAATTAATAATCAAAAGGCACAAATGGTTGCTGCTGGAATGAGCATTGAAGAAGCAAATAAAAAAATATACGGTGCTTTAGCAAATAGCAATAAAGCTTCTCAGGCATACAAGTTGCTTGCAAATACAGAATTTGGAGCAATAACAGATAAAGCTGCAGCGGCAGAATTTTCTGTTGGAAACTTAGTAAACACCCTAAGTAAGGGGACAGGAACTGCTGATTGGTATAAAGAAGTAGGAAACGGTTTTGAAGGATTAATAGGTGTATTTTCTGCAGCAACAAAATCTTTAATTGGAACAAAAGATGAGCTTGGCAATGTTATAGATGAGTTTAAAGCTTATGAAATGGTTATGTCTAAAGCAGAAACAAATAACCCAGGCATGAATAAAGAAATAGGTAGCGACGTATACTTAAATCTTCAAAAAACACAACCTTTGCTAGCGGGAATCATTAATGAATCAGACACTATAAAGGGAATACTTGCAAAGTGGAAACTTTTTACTGCTGGAATAAATATTGATCTAAGCAAAATAGATTCTACTCTAGCATCAAAACTTGCTGGATTTACTTCAGCAATCGGAACAGGAATTTCCCAGCTAACACAAGCTGCTGATTCTGCTACCACATATGCAACTGTTGGATCTGCTTTATCTAAACTTCAAAAAACAATTGCTGCAACATCTGCAGCAGCTCAAAGAGCAAATGCAGCTTCTCAAAGAAGTGCACAGGAAGAATTAAAAGCAATTGCAAAAAAGATCAAGCTTATCGATGAAGAAAAAAATAAAAAGCTAGAAGCCTTAAGAGCAACTCAAGATGCTTCAAACTATGCATTAGAGCTACAGAAACTCCAAATACAATATTCAGATGCAGTAGCTCGTGGAGATATGGCAGCAGCAAATAGAGCTCAGCTAGATATAGATCAGCTTACTAGAAATAGGCAATCAGAATTAGCCCAGAAGGCTATAGAAGATGCGGCCAATAAAGCAAAGGCACCTTTAGAAAAAGATGCACAAGCAATACAAGACGCACAAGATAAAAAGAATACTGTTTTCCAAAATAATCAAGATGACTCTGCAGTAGCAGCTGATATAAAAGACACTCTTGAAAAATTTCAGTCAAAGTATAACGAGCTTAGTACAAGAGCTGTTAATGCACAGCTTCTTTCAGGTAAAGATAGAGTTGAAGAAGAAGCAGATATTAAGAGACAGCTTATTAGTTTCCTAAAAGAAATGCAAAAGGCTGGGACTGGACCAGGCCTGCTTGCAGAAACAATAAGAAATGCATTCCCAGGATATTTTAATTCAGACGGAAAGCCAAAAGTTCCTGAAAAAGTAACTACTGGATCTCCAACTGGATTTGATGCACAGGGAAGACCTATTCTTTCAGAAAATAGAACAGTAAACAATGATTCTCTTTCCCAGTTTGATAAAGATGTTGCAGCTGTAAGCAAGCTAGCAATTTTAATTACTGGAGGAGTAACCCTATCTAAACTTCGTGATGACCTTGTGAAAGCACTAGGAGGTTACAAGGCACCCACACCAAAGGGTACTGTTGAATTTGGAAAAGATACAGTTCAGCAAGGCAGAGGAAAAAATGCAATAGAGGCTGCTAAAAATGCAAGATCTTCTGGATCTTCAAAGATGGTTAGCATTAATGATGTTGTATGGTATAGATTTAGCTGGAATGGGAAAGAATACATAAGCAATGATTCTGGAACAGAAGTTTATTCATGGGATGATCAGAAGAAAACAAAGGGTGCTAGAGTTAAGATGGCTGGCGGAGGAGTAGTTAAAAGCTTTGCTCCAGGCGGTGGAGTAAGAGGTCCAGGAACTTCAACATCTGATTCAATTCCTGCAATGCTTTCTGACGGTGAATGGGTAATCAAAGCAGACTCAGTTAAAAAAGCTGAAAAAGAATTTGGTCCATCATTCCTTCATGATTTAAACGCTGGAAGATTTGCAAATGGTGGAAAAGTAAGCAAGCTAGGCACAGCCGATGCAATGATTAAAAAAGCAGAGTCCATGCTTGGATATAAAGAGGGACGGGGCAACGACAGTATATTCGGCAGCTTTGCACAAAAGGCATACGGTCTGCAAAGTAGATTCATTGCATGGTGCGGAGCATTTATAAATTGGGCAGCAAAAAATTCTGGAGTAGATTTGGCAAGTATGATTTGGACTCCTGGTGGAGCTCAGTCATTTATGAAGAGTGGTAAGTGGACAAAAATGAATCCAAAACGTGGAGATCTGGCGTTCATGGATTTCCCAGGAGACGGCGTCAATAGAATTTCTCACGTAGGATTAGTAAGAAATGTTTTAAGTAATAATAAAGTTTCAACTATAGAGGGAAACACATCTGGCTCTGGAAGTCAACGAAGCGGCGGCGGAGTACTTGCAAAAGTAAGACAATACAATATGAAGAACGCTCCAATTGTTGGATTTGGAAGACCTTCATATAAACCAGTAGATGCCATTAAATATGGGTACGGCACAGAAGAATATTATAGTGCAGATGACGCTAAGTCAGATTATGAAAATTCTAGATACACAGTAACTAGGGGAGACACACTATCTTCAATTGCAAGTAAGTACAAGGTTACTGTTAAGCAATTACTAGAAATGAATCCACAGTTAAATGATTCAAAGTATATGGGTGGATCAAGAATTTTTGCTGGAACTAAAGTAAACATTAAGAAGTTTGCAGAAGGCGGAAAGGTTACAAATTCTTTAACTGATTCTGGATCATGGATTAATATCCTTTCATGGAAAAAGCCAAAGTCTGCATATAATTCTAAAAATCAGCCTACTGGAAGTCCGTATGGAAGATACTGGGGGGAATTAGAAAGACTATATCAGAGCTCACCAATAGGGTTTGATAAAAATGGAAAGCCAATATTTAATAATGCTGGAAAAGATCCTTGGGGCGGAACTGAGATTCCAGGCCTTCCATTTAGTGGCACAGACCCACAACATTCTGACTACTGGCATCAACTAGCAGAACAGCCAAAGACATACTCTAGCCCAAGAATGGGTGTTGATAGATCTCCAGACCGTTACGCAGGCTCTGGAGCCTCTATGGGCGGAATCGGTAATGGTGCTTATGGTTTAGGACCACTAATGTTCCATGCTGGCGGTCCAGTAGGACATACTCATTCAGGTGCACCTCATAACCTAGGAATGACATCTTTTGGTAATAGATCTAATGGTTTAGGCTTAACATCTTCAAATTTAGATAATAAAAAGAGGGCTACATCTTTATTTGATAAGAGTATCTGGAAAAAAACAGCTGACTTTTTTGCACTTCCTCAAATGGCAAGAACAGCACACGATGTTGCAATTAGCGGCGGAAGCCCAACAGGAATGCTTCTTGCAAAAGCAATGGGTTTAACAAAGTCTTCATATTCAGATAACTTAACAACTGCATTAAATTTAGCTCCAATTCCAGTTGGAAAAATTATAGCTCCAGTAGCAAAAGCATTAAGAAAAAATACTGCAGTTAGCCAAATAATAACATCATTAAAGAAAACTATTTTAGGAAAACATAGCCTATCACCATTAGAAAAAGCTCTTTCTGAATCAATATCTCAAGCAAAGCGTGGAGGATTTACTCCAGTTGCAAAACTTAATGTAACTCCAATAAGTAAGCTTAAGGAAGAAATGGATTATCTTTCTCGTCATCAGGGCCCTGTTCCTAATACAGATCTTACATATGATTTTATGCCTTCTAGCTCTTCTGCATTACCTGACGAGAGAAGTATAGAGTTGGGAATTAAATCTATATCTCAAAATCCATTGCATAGCCAAGAGTTTTTAGGAGGGTACCACACTCTAAAGATTTTAGATGCGGATGGATATCCAGCTGGAATGTTATCCTGGGACAGTATAACTGGAAGAATTCAAAGCATTCACGTAGATAGCAGATATAGAGGCCAGGGCCTTGCTAGGTTCATGAATGAAAAAGCTGCCTCAATGACAAGATTAGTTCACTCTAAAAATAGAACAGAAATGGGAATGGGGTATTCTTCTCGGGTTGGCGGATTGATGCCAGATATGGACGTAATGTCAGGTAACACTTCAATTAAAAATTTAGTTATGTCAGCCTTACAACAAAAGAAGACAGATCTTGTTCCGTATACTCCACCTCCATCCGTATCTGATCAAGTTAGACAAATGCCGTCTGGTCCTCTCCAAAGTGCTATTCTTGAAGAAGCGAAAAGACAAAAAGCTATTGCAGCGTGGAGAGCTAATGTTAATAGAACATACAATGACTACCCATTTGGGCCTTCCGCCAATTATGAATGGGAGGATGAGATTGATTTACTTCGTTTAATGAAGAATCCATCAACTCCAAGTTCAGTTCCTTATCAACCACGCACTAGCACACTCCCAACAAATATTTGGGATAAAACAGAAATATTATCAACATCAGATGCAGCTGGCGGATACTTAAGTAACACAAGACTAAATCTTACTAATTCTTTAGCTGATGCATTTTCTAGATTAGGAGTTCCTCAATTTGAAAATGGAATCAATATGGTTCCAGCTAATATGTTAGCAATGCTTCATAAAGATGAGGCTGTTATTCCAGCTAATATGAATCCATTTAATCCAAATGCATCGTCGGCTGTATCGGGTTCAGTGTATAATATTAGTGTAGAATTAAATGGAACTAATGTAACAGCACAAGATGTTGCTCTAGAGATACGTAATGAAATGAGAATTAAAGAAATGACAGCTGGAGTAAATAGAATGGTGGGAAGAGGATGAGTTTCCAAAACCTATCTAAGGGATCCGCATTATACATAGAAGCACTAGACCCATTTGCAATTAACACTGCAACCAATACATTTAATTATAAGGGTGCTACGGTTACACCACCAGGTAATATCTATACTACTACAGTAGCAACTAGAAACGGACTGTCATATGATTTGGCAGCAAGCGCAACAACTTTTAGAAGAGTTACTGAGCATAATAGAACCCCAATATCATTGAATACAGAAAGAATTGAGCAATCAACTAGAATGGCAAATGGAACAACAAGAAAGTATTTTATAGCAGATAAGCTAAATCTTTCCGCATCTTGGGAAATGGTTCCTTCGTTTAGAAATGAAACAGTCGATGGAGCATGGGGAGCAGAAGACTTAAAGGCTTTTTATGAAAGTGCTGCTGGCCAAGGCTCATTTAGAATAAAATTAAACCCAACAGTTTTCTCCCCTTCTTTAGTTGAGGGCACAGGTGCACTTTCGGATGACTACACATATACAGTAATGATCACTTCTTGTGACTTTACTCTTGCAAAAAGAGGTATACAGCCATTTTGGAATGTTGACATTTCTATGGAGCAGGTATGATATCTGTTCCAGAGGCAACAAAAAATTTGCTCAAAAAAGCGTCAACTATTTCAACTTCGGCGGGAGCGGAATTAGAATACAATTTAAATTCAATGGTTGAGTATATAAGCGCAACAACCAATCCAGCAAATATAGCAAATCCTTATTCAAATGCTTTTAAAAAACTATTTCCAATAGATACAATATATAAACCATTTAGGCCAGTATCTCCAGGAATTAAATATCTAGTTCATACATCTGGTTTCACAGATACCCCAACAGACTCATTTGAAAGACCAAAGGCAATAGAAATGGGAACAAAGCCTAGACTTTATTACCCTGGCCCAGACATGGTGTACAAATACTGGCTAGCTCCTAAAAATACAAACATTGATGTATCCCTAGAATATTTTTCAAATGAAGCAAAGACTACAGTTAAATCTGTACCTACAAATAAAATTGTTGCACGATTTGAAACAAGTCATGACACACCAACATCTTGGACTATAAGCGGAGTTAAAGAAGATAATTCAGTTATAACTGCATCTGGTTCTACTCTCAATTCAAGCGGGGAAGCAATAATATATTTTAATGGAACCACATGGTCAACAACAGAGCCTACCACATATACTACAACTCAAAAATTAAAAAAGATATCTATATCTGCAGTAAACTCTAATACTGGCAAGTTCCTTGGAATAATCGAGCTTAGCCCAAGATGGGTTTTGCCAATTAGCTCAGACATAGTTTCTATTTTAATAAACAAAGAAACTACTTCAGATGAAAGTTCAATTGTTCCAGTTGGTATAATAACTGCAAACTATTTAAATGTAACTATATTAAAACCACCATCACCAACCAAGATGATTTTTGAATATGATAGAACTTCAACTTCTATTGACTCTAGCAAGATATACTTATTTAAAAATGTTTTAGTTAAGCCTTATATAAATATTGGAGACTCCTCTGGTTTACAAAAAGTTCCTCAAGGAATATTTTATATAAACTCATGGACGCTGTCTGAGTTTGGAGAGGCATCTATAGATGCTACAGATGCAGCAAAGATACTGCAGGACACCATGTGCCCACAATTGTTTGTTCAGAATTCTCCAGCAACATCTGTTATTAAGAGAGTATTAGATTCGGTTGGATTCTCTAACTATAAAATAAATGTTACAAAAGATGACGGTGAGGTAGATGTTGGATCTGTCCCATCATTTGCATATTGGTGGTCTGATGGAGATAAAACAGTCTGGGACGTTCTACAAGAAATATGCAGAGATATCCAGATGAATGCTTTTGTGGATGAAAATAATATTTTAAATTTTTATAGTAGAAACGTAATCTACGATAAAACAATTGCTCCTAAATGGACATTTACTAGTGAAGAAATAAAGACTGCAGGTGTAACGGATTATGCACCTAATATAATTTCTCTTTCAACAAAAGAACTTTTTTCTGCAAATCAGGTTAGAGTAAGATATGCAACAGCATTTTCAGCCTCTAACAGCCAATCTTCCTCACCCCTTTGGAAATCTGACACATCATTTTTAGGAGCTGGAGCACTAGCAAAACCAATATTAGATAACAGCACTACATTTGAACTTAACCCAAACACAGTAAATACTGCAAGAACAGATAGAATCATGGATCAGTTTAACGGTTATGTTTTAATTAATGGAGAAATAATTGAATATGATGGAATTTCTTATCAGTATACTCCTGTTGGATCTTCACTTCCTCAAGAGGTTGTTGTTAAAAATCAATCTGATATATGGAAATATTCAGTAAAAGCAAAACCAGGATATAAGCATTTTCAGCCTCTCAATAAATATCACATTAAAACAAGGGGTGCTTTATCAACTTCAAAGCCCCCTTCTCCGCATCAGCCTGCTCCAGATTCTTATATCAATAAAGTTCCAAATGCTGATCCAGCAAAATTTAATCAATACAAAATTACTTTAGCAACTCCAGCTGAAGGAACAAGCTCAAACGGGGTCGGGTCAGTTAGAAAGGTTGGAAACTCTGATGAATATATAAAGAAGGGTTACCTTACGATATCAAATCCAGATTTTGATAAAAAGACTTTTAACATAGTCCTTAAGTCATTTAACTCTATTAATCTTTCTAAAAACTACCTTTCCCTTGGAACCAGAATGTTTTTTGATAGTCAGCTAAATACGCAGGCACAGGTGGGAGGTCTAGGATTTTGTTTAGATTCAACTGGAAAAAATGGCTACTATTTATTAATTAGAACAACCGCCTACGCTGGATTACAAAAAGATATAATGATTGTAAAAGTTAAAAATAATAAACTTAGTGTTTTAGCGGATAGCCAACAAGTTTCTACAGAAACTCTAGCTGGTATATATGCTGGAGACCCTTACGTGGTTGATGTTTTGGTTAGAAATGAAGCTCTTACATCTGGCACATCAAGGAACATAATAACAGTTTTTATTAATGGTTTTAAAATTCGAGCAATTGATAGCGGATCAGATTCTACAAATGAATGGATTCCGCCAGTAGCGTTTACAAAAAATGTTGGAATGCACTGCGGCCAGGGAGTTACTTATTTTGAATTCTTGTATGCAAAAAGCATAGATCAAGAGGCATATGATTCTAAAAGCATTAAATCTACTTTTCAATACAATGGAGTTTATTCAGACGACACACTTTCAATGCTTTATGGAGATGTGATTTATAATGCTGGAGAAACACCCGCTGATGATGGGGGTGCTATTTTTGAGTTCGGAACTACTGCTAGAGAAATTAAAAAGACAAAAATTTCTTATGATGATAGACCTTCACTTCCTATTACATTTAGAACATCTTTAAATAAATACGTCACCCTATTGGCCCAAAAGCTGCAACCTTTTGGCGCAGAAGGATACGTTCTTAATAATACGTCAACTACGGTTGCATTAGACGATAGCAACAACACAAGCTTCTATGTCCTTGGAAACTCAATTCAGCGTTCTGGAGTTATAGATTATGACACGGATCAGTCAACAGACTCTTCAAACAAAGAGTCTGTTATATTTGACTCATCTTGGATTCAGTCAGAAGAGGATGCTAAGTCTTTGGCGGAATGGATAAAGTCCACAATATTAAATAAGGGCAGGTCAGTTAATATGACAGTATTTGGCAATCCCATAATATCGGCTGGAGACATTGTAACAATAAACTATCCAGTATTGGGAATGGGCACATCTTCTGATAAATACGTAGTTACAAGATGTTCATTAAATTATGCGGAAGGATTAAGTACCTCAATTTCGTGTAGAGCTATCTAATAACGTAATGGTATAATAAATAAATGGGAATTCAAGCAGGAAAAATAGCAGTCATATTTGATGATGATCAACGCCTAGCCGATGTTTGGAAAGGAAAGCCTGGTCAGTCAAAAGATATTGCGGGAATAGATGATGAAGATGGCGGCGGCATAGGAGAGCCTACAGATCCAGATAGACCACAGCGAAGTGACATTGTGTTAAAGGGTTTTGAAACATATAAAGATGATTTTAATGTAGAAAGAGTAAAGGCTAAATTTAGAATTTATAATTCAAGTAAAGAAAAGATTGACGGATTCTCGTTTGCTTTAACATTGCCAGATCAACAGGGAGGAAGAGGATGATAACAAAGTTTGGTAAAAGATTCCTTACTAGTTTTATTGCAGGTACCTCCTCATTGCAATCAAAAGAAATGGCTATAGGGATTGCAACAAATACTGAGTATCCACTATCTGACACAAACTCAAGACTAGGATTTGAATTTTATAGAGTTCCAATTAGACAGGGTGGAATTGACATTGATTCAACAACTTCTCCAGTAACATATACTGTAATATTCTCTGCCACTCTTCCAACAGATATAGCTGGAAAAATTAATGAGGTTGGAATATACTCTGGAATATCATCTTCTAGGAATTTGTACTCTAGCCAATTTATATCAAACTTTGAATTGCCATACTCTTGGACCCCAGAGCCAGCATTAGATCAAGTTGATAGTAGAATTTTAGATAGCTCATTGACATTTACATCAAATGGAACAAGCCCACAGGAATACACTTATCCACTTACAGACATGGACATTTCTGGATATAACCCATTAGACACATTGTGTCTTGCATATAAAGCCAATGACGCCAACTTGTCTTCTGTAAAGGTTAGGTTGTATAGTTCTGATTCAGACTACATTGAATTTACATTTACTGGTCACTCTGTAGGAAATAACATTAAGTCTTTATATATGTCTGAGGGTGTAACAGTAGGAACATTTAACTCTCAAAGTGTTAATAAAGTAGGAGTAACAATTACACCAACAAGTGCAGCAACATCTGTTTCAATGGACGGGCTAAGAATTAATGACGAAGACACCTTTGACCCAGAGTATGGATTAATTGCAAGATCTCTATTAACATCAGAAATGGTTAAAGTAATTGGAAGAGAAGCATCAATAGAGTTTAAACTAGACCTGTCGTTTGGAAGTTAGTCATGGCTGGTAAATATGAAGATTTAGGAATCACTCAGGATAAAGATGGAGATTACTTTGACGTAATTATTCCAAATTTAGATCTTGGCACAGAATATGATGTACAGGTTGCCTGGGTATATTCAGATAAAACTTTAGGAACTAGTCCTTATTCAGACCCCTACACATTTGTAACAACAAGCGAGCAGCCACTAAATAAGCCAAGATTTTTGCAATCAGATTTAACAACATCACTTAATGCACTTATTGTTAACTGGTCTGGGTTGGATTATTTGGGAAGTGCTTATCCAAAAAATTTTGATAGAGTAGACATATATGTAAAAGGTGGAGACTTTGGAAACACTTATGTTATTGCTGGAAGCTTTAAAGAAGCTGGAAAACAAACAATTATTGCACAAGAAGGAACGTACTATGTAAAGCTAAGAGCAGTAAGCAATCGTGGAACGGTGTCAGATTTTAGTGATGAGTGGTCGGCAAATACAGCTAACCCAGCAGAAGTTATTGAGCCTCCAACGCTTCCAATTGGATTAACGGTTTCAACCACAGCATTTGGAATTTCTGTAAACTGGAATGGTGCATATCAAGCAGATGATCCTTTTTCTGGATTTAAAACAATTGAAGTTTATGCAACAACAAATTCTGGATTAGGAGCAAGCACAACCACAGCATTTACAAGTACGTCACTTGTAGCAAATCTTACAGTAACTCAGTCTTTAAATAGACAGAATGTCGGAATTGATAATCTTAAGCAGGCACTAGGATTATCTACATCAGAACAAGTTTATGCAGCCAATGTTTATTTTTATTACATAGCCTATAATAAAAATAATGAGCCTTACAAAGTTAATAACGCTGCAACATATACACGCATTAGCGCAACGCCATTATCTCCAACTAAAGCAAACTTAATTGATTTAGAAAATGGAATTATATCAATTGAAAACTTAGTTGCTGGAAATGGAAAGTTTACTTCATGGCTAAGAGCAGGATCCGATACAGGTGGATCAAGAATAGAGTTAAATGGCGGTAGCACTTTTGCAGATGGAACAACTGGAAGATCGATACTAGATGGTTTTACAGTATATGGTCCTGGAAACAATCCTATATTTAGGGCAAGCACAACAAGTGGTACCATAACCTTTGGAGGATACACCCCATCAGAAATTGATTCTATTAAAGCAACTTCTGATTCTAAAACAAAATTATTTAGGCAAGCAACTGTGCCAACATCTGTAACAATAGGTGATTTATGGATTAACACTGCAGACACAACTATCGGAAGAAATACAATTTATATTGCAACAAAGGTTGGAGCTAATTCAATAACAGTTGACCCAGTACAAGGATGGGTAGTTGCAAAAGATTTGGATATAACAAAAGCTTTGGCAAAAGCTGATGCTTTTAATGAAGAGGGAAATATTAATAGGGCTATTCAAATTCCAAGTCCAAACTCAGGAATAGTAGGCTCAATATATTCTGGCAAACCCTCATATGCATCTCAAACAGCTGGTTGGTTTCTTGGATACGATGGAACTGATGTAAATAGCTCTCCTGTTATTCATATAGGAAATAGTAATAATCATTTTAAGTGGACTGGTTCTGCAATTGATATTAAGGGTTCATTTACTACTAATGGAACAGTCTCAACTATTGGTGGAACTGCTAATGTGACTACAACCTTAAGTGCTGGAAAGCTATCTCTTTCTTCAGATCAAACAACTGGATTTATGGACTGGGCAGATGCAGCTGTATTGGGAGTTTCAAGTACAGACTCTAAAGTAACCTTATCTCCAGCTGGAATATCAGTTTCACACACTGGACTGTCTTCTGGACTTTCTATTTCTTATGTGCCAGGTGGCGGATACGCAAACATTCACATTCCAGGAACTGGTGCGCCACTACTTAGATGGGTTAATTATCAAAGTGGTGAAAACACTGCACATTTCATGGGAGGAGATATTGCAAACAGACCACTAGTTGTCACGGATCAAGGGCTACAGTATCTAGGCCCACGTAATTTCTACAATAATTCTTCTTCAGCAACCATGGCTTCTGCTACTTATGGGGTAGACGGAGATTTAGTATTTAGTACGAATGCGAATTAGCATATGCCTATATATAGAAAATCAGGAGGCTCTTGGACAACCATTAGAAATATTTATAGAAAATCTAATGGAGTATGGACTTCTATAGAAAATGTTTATAGAAAAGCAAACGGGGTATGGAATAGCGTATTCCTAAAAAATAATTCTCCAGTAATTAGAACTAAAGTTGAAATAGAATCAAGTGCATCTATAATAACTGATGGACAAACTGCAACATTAACTGGAAGAAATTATTCATGGACTCCTGTTTCTGGACTAACTCTAACATATCGTTTTGAAAAATCAACATCAATTTCATTTACTACTTCAACTTTAGTGGCATCTGGCACTATAGCAAACCCAGCTTCTGGGTCATCTAATACAATAACAAGATCGATTTCTCCTTCTGATTTCTCGCAAACGGATATGTATTTTAGATTTAGAGTAACTGCAGTAAATTCTTCTGGCACAACTGTATCTTTAAGTGATGTTGTTTCTGTTTCATATTATGGAACCCCAGTTCCCGAGCCAGGATCCCCATCAATTACTGGAAGCACTACCGTAGGAAACACTGCATTTGGAAATATTGGTGTATGGACAAACTCTCCAACACAATATGACTATAGATTGTTTTTTAATTCTGGTCTATCTAGCTATCCATTAACATTTTCTCAATCTAGATCAGTGTCTACTAAGTCTTTGTCTGGATTTTCTGCATCACTATCAACATCAACCAATCATGGCTATAAAGTAAATGATCAATTAATAATTTCTGGCATGGATTCTTTATTTAATGGAACACACACTATAACTTCAAGAACAAATAGCACTGTATCATTTACATTACCAACACCAACAGCCTGGTCTGCATCAACAGCATATTCTATTGGATCGTTAGTTTCATTTTTAGGTAATGCATATTATGCATCAATATCAATGCCAGCCCCAACATTGTTTTCTGCTAGTAGTGCTTATAATGTAGGGGATAATGCGTGGGATGGATTTACAAGATATAGATGTATACAATCAATGTCTGCTGTTTCAGCATGGTCTTCATCTTCAAACTACCCTACTGGATCTATAGTAAGCCACAATGGAACAAGATGGAGAGCTGAACAAAATTCTGGTATGGGATACGTGATACCAGGTACTTCTACACCAGTAGGTGCACAGACACCTTCTAGCACTAACACAACATATTGGTCGGAAATAAATGTGCGTCTTTCCAGTACTTCTTACTGGGCAAATGCAAATCCTAACAATTCTTCATATTGGACAATTCAATCTTTTTCTGGCACATCTGCATCTGGAACAACAACTGCTCCAAATTATTATGAAGGATCAGTTTCTTCTAGCACATCTATTTCGTTAGTAACACCAACAACAGATTATAAGACCTCAATTGATTTAAGGGGTGCCGTTCTTGGTTTTGGAGTTAAAGCATATAATCCAGCAACTTCAAATCCATCAGAATACATAAGCACAAAATTTATTTATGGTTATCCAGTCATAACAGTTGGAACAATAACTGCTGGGGATACGACAGCATCAATACCGTATACGCATTCATATATGACAGAATATGTTATAGATATAAAATATGCAGGCACATCAATAAGCACTTACCCTAAGACTGTAACTTCACCATCTACTCCAATTTCCGTTTCTGGTCTAGCCGCACCAAGAGAATACTCATATTTTATAACTCCTAAAAATGGTGAAGGAACATCTGGAGTAATTAAAACTGGAACATTTAACACAATATTACAGCAGTGGACAATTACATGGAATGCCAACGGTGGAACTGGAGGAGGAACTACAGTAGAAAATAAAGGATCATCTCACACAGCCCCTTCACCAGGAACCAGAGACGGATTCGATTTTGTATACTACAGGTATCCAGAAAGCGGCGGCCCAAACTCAGAATTTGTTGATTCTGGAGGAACATACACTCCGACAGGAAATATGACATGGGGAGCTGTATGGACAGCTAAAACTTATGCAGTTACATTTAATGCCAACGGTGGAACTGGAGCGCCAGCAAGCCAAACTAAGATACACGGTACTAACTTGACTTTAAGTTCAACAGCACCAACTCGTGCAACAGTCGGCAGTACCCAGTACACATTTGCAGGTTGGAACACTGCAGCCAATGGAACTGGAACAAGCTATGCAGCTGGAGCAACTTATACATTAAACGCAGCGCTTAGTTTATTCGCTCAGTGGACAGTAACAAATTTAACATGGACCATTACATGGAATGCAAATGGAGGAACTGGTGGCGGATCAACTACACAGAATCGTGGAGTTTCACACACCGCACCTCCCCCAGGAACCAGAGACGGATTTAATTTTTCTAACTGGAGAAACCCAGCCACTGGATTTGATATTTTGTATACTGTAAATGATGGAGGAACTTTTAATCCAACAAGCGATCTTACTTTTGGGGCTGTGTGGTCAGCTATAACTTATCCAGTTACATATAACGCTAACGGTGGCACAGGAGCACCAGCAAGCCAAACTAAGATACACGGTACTAACTTGACTTTAAGTTCAACAGCACCAACTCGTGCAACAGTCGGCAGTACCCAGTACACATTTGCAGGTTGGAACACTGCAGCCAATGGAACTGGAACAAGCTATGCAGCTGGAGCAACTTATACATTAAACGCAGCGCTTAGTTTATTCGCTCAGTGGACAGAAACAACTCTAACTTGGACAGTTACTTGGAATGCTAATGGTGGAACTGGCGGAGGTGACACTACAAGAGCCAGAGGTCTTGCACACACCGCGCCACTAGTCACCAGAACTGGATTTAATTTTTCATCATGGAGGCACCCAGCATCTGGTGATTTGCTTTATTCGGTAGGCAGTCAAGGAACATTTACACCGACATCAAGTCTAAGCTTCTTTGCCCAATGGAGCGCAATTCAGCCAACTCCGACTGTTTCTACAATAAGTGCATCTACAACTGGAAGATCTGGATCAAGCCCCAACTTTGTTTTTGCTAACCCAAAAGCTACATTCAGTTTTACTTTTACAAACACCACATCGTGTACTATTTATTTAGATAGATCTGCGGATGGAGTAACTTGGACCGATGGTGTTGCAAATAATTTGGCTGTAAGCAATAATGCAATAAGCTTATCAACAAGCCTACCGTCTGGAACAACAAGCGCTTCTGGAAACTTTTACTACAGAGCTAGAGTAAACGCCTGGTCTGGGGCAAACCAAAGTGGAAATAGTACTGGAATAAAGACTAGTTCAAGTGTTAGAAACACGACAACCCCAGTAAGCAATGCCTCATTGACGTTTGCATAAAAGAAAGGATAACTATGGATAATAATGAAAAATCTAAAGCTTTACAGCAAAGAATTGATCTAATAAAAATATCAATATCTCATCTTAAATATACTGAACCAGAGGACATAGAGTACTTTGAAACCTTCACGGAAGCCAAAAAGCAAGAGATATACCAGTTTATAATTGATCAAAACTTAAAAATTCAGGCCTTGGAAGCAGAATTAAGCCTTTACAAGTAATCTATATTTATGTTATAATATGGAAGGAGGAATAAAATGACAACAATTTTAACAAATGAAGAAAAAACAGCAATTGTAAATCAGCATATGAAGAACCTTGAGTATTCTATTTATAATCTTGAGATTTCTGTTATTGAGGAAGAGGCTGTTTCAACACCAGACCTTAGCAAAATTTCTGGACTTAATTCAGATATTTCAGAATTGAATGCAAAAAAGGCAGCTCTTACAGCAGAGTTAGCATTACTTACAGTATAGGAATAAAGCATGGCAGAGAAGGTTGATTTAATAATTGCCGCATTACAGCAAAGAATTGGCGAATTGGTGACAAACTATGAAACCCAGATTGCTGTTTTGCGAGCAGATTTAACACAACTATTAGATGAAGCAAATAGCAAGCAGCAAGCAATTAAAGAATATGAAGATAGCCTAGGAGATTTGAAATGACAACAGAAGTTTTTCAAGATGGTGAGCCAGTAGATCCAGATAAATTAAGAAATCTGCAGAACCAAATAAATGATATTAAACAAACTTCTGCAGATGCTTATTCTCTTAGCAAGGCTACAGCTAATGATATAACTGTTTTAAAAGTAATGCATGTTCATGCTGGTCAAGTCAAGTTCCCTAATGGACTAAAAAAAGGCGGAAACAACAAAGAAGAAATACCTCATCAGTGGGGTGCAAATTACACAGCTGCATTTATAACAGCTACACCAAGGCCTGGTCCTGGTAAAGCAATTACTAGTTGGGCAATTGGCGGAGCTTTTGGCGCAGAGGTTTTACAGGTATTCGCATCTGAAGATTACACAAAGCCAGTTGCATTTAATTACATAAGCATCGGAGAAAAAAGAATCACACCTGAAGGGTAAAACCTATTGACACATTGTGTCAATATGTTACAATTGCTATAACATTAAGCCACGACATCGTGGCTTTTATATATATTAAGGGTTTTCATGAGCAACGATTTAAAGTGGATGATTTCATCCGACCAGCAATTCCCATATCAGGATGATAAGATGATTGCACTTTGGTTTAAGGTAATGAAATGGTTTAAGCCAGATGTCGTTGACTACCTTGGCGATACAGATGATCAAGCATGCTATAGCAAATACACTGAAGGAAAATCAGCAGAGTTTTTAAACTACCATAAGAATGATAGTAAAGATCTTATTGTTCCAATGATGCGCCATGAAGCAAAAGGAGCAAGAGATTTTTATGCAAAGACTAGAGAAATGCTACCAGATGCACAGCTATTCTCAGCACTTGGAAATCACGATGTTAGAATCTTTAACTATGTAGATGCAAAGCTTCCAGAATATATTTCTGAAGTAACTCCAGAGGCTCTTTGGGGATTAGACTCGTTAGGGTACGAGTATATCCACTACAATGAATTGCCAAAGCGCCGCTTTGGAGATATTCACGTTCACCATGGTCTTTCAATTGCATCAACTGGATCTGTTCGTAAAGATATGGAAGACCTTCAGGTTTCATTGATCAGAGGTCACTCTCATAGAATTGCTTCACACTTAGTTACATATGAGCTTAGAAATAATGGCGAAGGAGAAACACTTCGTGGATATGAGCTTGGACACATGTGTGATGAAAAGGGGCCAGGAATGAAATATATGCAGCACCATGATTGGCAAAAAGGTTTTGCTATTGCACATATTGTAAATGACTATCCACATATTCAAATGATCCATGTGGCACCAGATTACTCATGTGTTGTTGATGGGAAACTATTTACGCTATGATGACATGTAAGAAATGTAATGGTAGAGTCTTTATAGATAGAGTTTTTTCACAAAAACTACATACAGAATTGTTTTGCGTAATGTGCGGGAAACGATGGATGATTAATAAGGATACGAGTGCATTAGGAAAATGGCTAGAGAAATTAGAAAAGGCAAAAGAAAAAAACTTAGCTATTTCTTCTTGAACAATAAAATACATAAAGTATTAAGTTCCTCTTGGGCAAAAGATGAGTTGACTGCTTGGTGTTATCCAGATAACAAAAGAGTAATGTATTCTTACTCTCAAGTAGTAAAAAATATGGAAAATGCATATTCAACAAGACAAGTTGCTGAGATCTTAAATAAGCACAAGGTAACAATTGAAGATTACATTTTAGATGGTAAGATAAGATACCCTCAAAAAGTTTATCCAATTGGAATTCCAGATAGTGACTGGTATAAGTTTATGTATAGCGAATCGGACATAATGGACATACATGATTTTATATTGGAAGCAGGATACTCAAAGGATATGCCTTCAAAAAATGAGCTTAGGGCTCTTCTCAAACATAGTACGATATTGTATACTAAGACCAATGAAGGAAATTTTGTACCAGTATGGAAGGCAGAATAGTGTCAGGCAGGTTTGTAGTTTGTGATTTATGCAAGAAAGAAATAGAATTACGTTGGGGCATCTTTGCCCATGACAGTTTAAGTAGGCATCGGAAGGCGGAGCACTAATGGAAAAAGGAACTCATGTTAGAGTTGATCTATCGTTTACACGAAACCTTGGAAATTTTGAAAGCATAAAAATTGGTATAGGTGTCGATGATTTTGTAAGAGACGGCGAGACTGTTGATGCAGCAACAGATAGAGTATATAAGTTTGTTGAAGATAAACTAATTCAAAAAACTCAAGAAGTTGAAGAGGAATTACGTGGCAGTAAATAAAGAACCCTACATTTTGTTATCAATATATTCTGGTCTTTATGAAGAGATTTACAAAGTAAAGCCTACAATTAACAGGTATAAAGAAAAGTGGGCTATGCAAGATGTGATAGATAGCATAGGGTTTGACAGAGCTAAAGAAGTTTTAGAGTATTATTTTAAAACTGGAAAGAATAGGCACCCGCTAAATTTCTTTTACAACAACTTTGATCGAATAGAGGATATGATGATTCAGATTAAAGAAGATAAAATTAACAGAAGCCGTCTGTTGCAAGAAACTAAAAGAATGGTTGAGGATAATTAGTGAATACAGAAGCAGAACTAATTTCAGCAGTTTGTAAAAACAAAGACATAAGCACCATTCTTGCAGATAATTCAGACGACCTATTTGTATCTCACAAAGATATCTGGGAAGGTCTCAAGTCATACTATTATAAGTTTAGGGCAGTTCCAGAGGCTGGAATTTTGCAGGATAAGTTTAAAGACTTTGAGCCAGTTGAAACAAAAGGTGAGACTGGATACTATTTAGACAAACTAAAAAATGAATTTGTGGGCAACAAGCTAAAGACAATTCTTATGCAGGCTGGCTCATCTCTAAAAGAAGATGCACCATCTAGAGTGCTTGGAACAATGCAGTCTCAATTAGCAAACTTAAGTAGATACACTAATAATGTTAAAGACTTAGATATCACAGACCTTGACTCAGCTGAAAGACACTATGAGTCAGTTAAAACTAGATCTCTAGCAATGGGAGGAAGCCCAGGAATTTTAACTGGCTTTGAAGCTATAGATAAGGCCTACCCAACTGGTATGGCCCCAGGTCACCTCATTGTTGCAATCGGATGGCCAGGCCGAGGAAAGACATGGTTCACATCTTACTTAGCATGCAAAGCTTGGGAGCAAGGGTTTAAGCCAATGATTGTTTCTCTTGAAATGGCTCCAGAAAATATGCGAGATCGAATTTACACAATGCTAGGATCTGGATTATTTAGAGCAAGCGATCTTTCTAAGGGTGATATTAATATTGATGATTTTAAAACTTGGGGAAAGAAAAAAACCGAAGGTAAGAATAGTTTCATCCTTGTCTCAAATGAAGGTGCTGGAGAAGTAACACCAGCAACTATTCAAGGAAAGATCGATCAACATAAACCAGATCTAGTTATCCTTGACTACCATCAGCTGTTCAATGATAATAAGAGAAGTAATTCTGAAGTTGAAAGAAATAGAAATATCTCAAGAGACTTCAAACTCCTTGCTGTAACAAATGGAATTCCTATTATTGATATTACTGCTGCAACTGCAGATGATATCTCAGATCAAAAAGAACCCCCAATGATGAGTCAGGTTGCATGGTCAAAAGCCATTGAATATGATGCTGATATGGCTATTGCAATTCATAAGCATGCTAATACAGATCTTATTGAGGTTGTCTCTAGAAAGAATAGACATGGACATGACTTTAGGTTCTTCCTTGACTGGGATATAAATAGGGGAGTAATTACTCCAATCTATGAGGACCTTCCAGAGCTGAGCAAGTGACCCATAAAAATATTAAAAGGTTTCAGATAAGAGTTGAGTTTTTAGATGATTCTGACATGATCAGAATTAAAAAACAATATGAAGATTTGCTTGTAAGCCAAATGAAAGATTCTGGATACGCCAGGGTACTTGACATAGACCCAGCTTTTTCGGTAGAATTTGACGGACAGACATGGAAGTTCTTAATGACTCTCCATGGAGTTTATGTAGGAAAGAAGAAGGCATGGCAATTAGAGGGTATGACACAAGGAAAGTTGATACAACGGAATATTCCCATGCCCACATAAGGTCAATAGTGCAAAGCCTAGGAATAGATATGGTTGGAGAGACATCCAACGACTTTTTAGCATACTGCCCATTTCATTCAAATAGACACACATCAAGCTTTAGTATAAGTAAAACAAAGGGTGCCTACATTTGTTTTAACCCTTCTTGCGGTGAGGCTGGAACCTTAAGCGATCTAGTAAAAAAGATTTTAAACAAAAATGAATTTCAGTCTTTAAGATATATTGAATCAAAGCAGTCTGAGTCGCTAGAAAACTTTGATGAATCATTAAAGGATATCTTAGAAGATAGGCCAGACTTTATTGAATTTCCAGCAGACAAATTGATTAACTTGCATAATGGATTAATTAATAGCAACAAAGCTCAGGAATATTTAAAGTCTCGTGGTATTGATTTAGATTCAATTAAACATTTTTCATTAGGATATTCAGACAATATGGACATGATAACTGTCCCAGTTCATAGCCCAGACGGGGTAGCAGTAGGTGTTGTTGGTAGATCTATTTCTGATAAGAGATTTAAGAATAGCAAAGACCTTCCAAGAAGCAAGACTATGTTTAATATTCACCGTGCTAAAAAAATTGGAGATAGGGTTATTGTTGTAGAGTCTAGCTTTGATGCAATTCGTGTTCACCAAGCTGGATTTCCAAATGTGGTAGCAACTCTTGGTGGACACATATCAGGGCAAAACCTTAGTCTATTAAATAGATACTTCAATACAGTTATAATTATGACGGATGCTGATAAGGCAGGAAGAGATTTAGGCTCAACGATTGCATATAAACTAAATAATAAAAACATCTTGTGGGCTTCGCACTCTTATGGTAGAATATATCCAGAGGGTGTAAAAGATGCTGGTGATATGTCTGATGAAGACATAAAATCTTGCATAGCAAATGCCATATCTAATTTTGAATATATATCTGGGATTCAAGAAAAATAAACAGGCGAATATATATCGTCAATATAAAAGGAGAATACAAATGAGTATAGTAAAAGGTCTAAAAGACTTAAACAAGGCACTAGATAAGCCTACGTATACAGCAAGCGATGACAACAAAGGTCGTTGGTTTAAAATTGAAGATGGTGAAAGCGTAAAGATTCGTTTTCTGCAAGAGCTTGATCCAGATTCGCCACACTATAACGAAAAATTTGGTTGCGGATTTATTGCTCTTGAGCATACTAATCCCAAAGACTACCGAAGAAAAGCTCTAGATACAATGGAGCTAGAAGGACGTGACTGGGCAAACGAACAGCACCGAAAAGATCCAAAGGCTGGATGGAAAGCCAGAGCAAGACTTTACATCAACGTTCTTGTTGATGACGGAAAAGAAGCGCCGTATGTTGCCATTCTTTCTCAGGGCACAAGTGGTAAGGCAATTACTCCAACATTAATTGAATATGCTGGAGAGATTGGAAGTATTACAAATCTCATGTGGCGCATCAAGCGTACAGGAACAAAAACAGATACAAGTTATACAATAATTCCATTAGCAAAAGACGAAACGCCTTTTGATAGTTCTAGCATTGAGCTGTTTGATCTTGAAAAGTCAGCAGTTCGTCACGTACCATATGATGAGCAAGAAGCATTTTATACTGGAGACTCTCATTCGGAAACACGAGAATCTTCTTCAACTAGCAGCAGCGTAGACTGGTAACGTTAAATAGTGGAGGCGGCATTGACCGCCTCCACTTTATTTAGTAGAATATAATAATGAGAACATACGACATCCCAGACCCGTTTGAGACTTTTGTTTCCAACAAGTATAAAAACTATGTGGGCGCTTTGTATGATTTCTTTGCCAGAGAATGGCATATGAAATGCGGATGTTGCAAGGAAGATTTATATGCACCAACAAAAAAGATATTGACTAAAATTAGGTTATATCATACTAGAAATGAATGCACAGGCGGATACTAATGAGTTTTACACATTTACACGTTCACTCTTACTACTCGCTTATGGACGGGCTAAACTCTCCAGAAGAATTGTGTCAGGCAGCGTTAGATGCTGGTCAAACAGCAATCGCCATAACAGATCACGGCACATTGTCCTCTCATCGTGATATGCAGATAGCTGCAAAGAAGCTTGGCATAAAGCCGATACTTGGAGTTGAGGCTTACATATCACCAACAGATAGATTCGATAGATCTTCTAAGACAGATAAATCAATTCAGGCGTATAATCATATTATTCTTTTAGCTAAGAATAAAAAGGGTCTAGAGAATATCAATACCCTGCAGGAGCTTGCGTGGACAGAAGGCTTTTACCATAAGCCACGTATTGATAGGGAGGTGCTTAAGGAATATGCGGAAGGTATTGTTGTACTCTCTGGATGCCTTAATGGCCTCATCTCTAAAGCTATCGAGAAAGGCGAGTTCTCTGAAGCTAAGATGGTTCTCAAAGATTTTCAGAAAACTTTCGGTAAAGATTTTTATGTTGAGGTTCAATCTCACAATCCAGAAGAAATAAATTCAAAGCTTCTAGAGCTTGCCGACGAGCTTAAGATTAAGGCGGTGGCAACTGGAGATGCACATTTTGCTAAAGAAGAAGATAGAGTCTTAGAAGAAGCAATGCTTATTCTATCAACATCTCCTAAATCAGATAAAGATGCAGACTTTGAAATGTCTAGACAAATGCCAGACATGCTTGATAGATTCAATTATCTATACCCAGACCGCAAGATATCATTTGCAGACTATAATTTATTTATTCAAAGTAGGTCTGAAATTGAGGCGGATTTTAATAAGGCAGGTATTACTCGTACAGATATATATGATAATACAATGGAGATTGCTGATAAGATTGAAGAATATGACTTCAATAGGGGTCTAGATCTGCTACCTATCCCAAAGACCAATGCTGACAAGAAACTGTCTGATATGGCCTTAGAAGGCCTTAAAAGACTATCTCTAGACAAAGATCAGGTCTACTTGGATAGAATTTCAGAGGAGTTATCTATAATTAAAGATAAGTCATTTGCTTCATATTTCCTAGTTGTAGCCGATATGATTACATGGGCAAAGTCAAATAATATTATGGTTGGTCCTGGTCGTGGTTCTGCCGCAGGTTCATTAGTTTGCTACGCCCTTGGAATTACAGATGTCGATCCAATTAAGTATGATCTTCTTTTCTTCCGCTTTATTAATCCAGAGCGAAATGACTTTCCAGATATCGATACTGACTTTGAAGACCGTCGCCGTAAAGAGGTTAAAGATTATTTAAAGAAGAAGTTTAAGCACGTTGCATCTATTTCTACATTTACTTACTTTAAAGATAAAGGTGTTATTCGTGATGCAGCTCGTGTGTTCATGGTTCCACTTTCCGATGTTAATCGTGCAATGAAATCGATTGATACATTTGAAGACTTTATGGATTCACCAAACACAAAAGAGTTTAGAACAAAGTATCCAGAGGTTACGTGGCTAGCTGAAAAGCTACGTGGAAAAATTCGCAGCGTTGGAGTACATGCTGCTGGAGTTGTTGTAGCAAAAGATGATTTAAGAAAGTATGCACCAATAGAATCTAGAGCAGATGCAAACGATGAAGTGTCTGGAAGAATTCCAGTCGTGGCATACGACATGGATACGGTTGCAGATATAGGTCTTATTAAACTAGATGCCCTAGGACTTAAGACTTTATCTGTAATCTCTGACACTCTGAAAACAATTAAAGATAGATCTGGTAAAGAGATTAATCTATATGAAATACCGCTTGATGATCAGAATGTTTATAAAATATTTAATGATGGATACACAAAGGGAATATTCCAGGCAGAAGCAACCCCATATACAAACCTTCTTATTAAAATGCGGGTCGATAAGTTTGAAGATTTAGCTGCATCTAATGCTTTGGTTCGCCCAGGCGCAATGAATACAGTGGGTGCTTCTTATATTAAGCGTAAGCATGGAGACGAAGCAGTTCATTATACTCACCCTATAATGAAGCCTTTTACAGAAAATACATACGGAGTTATTATTTATCAAGAGCAAGTTATGCAAGCATGCGTACACTTGGGAGGAATGACCTGGTCGGAAGCAGACAAGGTTAGAAAGGTTATCGGTAAGAAGCAGGATGCAAAAGAACTCAGTCCTTTCAAAGATAAATTTATTGACGGCGCTAAGAAACATATCAGCACCGATGAAGCAGAAAACCTCTGGAAAAACTTCGAAGCACATGCTGGATACTCATTCAATCGCAGTCACGCTGTCGCTTATTCTATGCTTTCTTATTATACCGCTTGGCTTAAGTGTTATTATCCTTTGGAATTTTTATTCTCGATCCTTAAAAACGAAGGAGACAAAGACGCCAGAACAGGCTATTTGATTGAAGCAAAAAGGCTTGGCATCAAGGTTAAGCTACCACATATAAATGAATCTGATGTAAACTTTTCATTACAGAAAGATTCTATCAGATTTGGATTGGCAGAAGTTAAATTTATTTCAGATAGCATTGCGAATAAGATTATAGAAAAGAGACCTTATGAAAACTACAAAGACTTTGTTGATAAAGCATCCAAGAAAGGCAGTGGTATTAATTCTAGGGCCATTTCTTCTCTTAACACTATTGGCGGGGCTGCTTTTGATGATAACCCTAGAAGCGGTAAAGAAGCCGAGTCTTATTACGAATTTTTAGGAATACCATCATTTAATCTTTCTAATTTAGACCCAAAGATTAAAGCGCAGGCTAGACCGATTGATGAGTTTGAAGAGCTTGGATCGTTTGTCATGTTTGGAATGGCAAAGAGCATAAAGCGTGGAAATGGCTGGTCAAGAATTGAGCTTGTCGATGAGAGCGGATCAGTGGGTCTTTTTGATATTGAGCAAACAAAAATAGAAACAAATAAAATGTACTTTGTTCTTGTCGGAGATAATAGAATATCCAGATATGTAGAGGTTGATTTAATCAATAGGGATTCGGATGATGCTTTTGTGAAATACTTGTATTCGAGCTCATACGACATTGACGAAAACCAAAGGATTGTGATAAGCTATACTCCATATAAAACTAAGGCTGGAAAAACTATGGCCCACCTTATTATGTCGGATAAAGAAAAGAACTTAACTAGAGCTATTGTATTCTCTAGCATGTACCCTATCTCTCTGGCTAAAATGAGAGAAGGAATGATTTGTGAACCAATTCTAAAGTCGTTAGAAGATGGTACAATTATGGTAAAGGAGATAAAATGACAGATAGCAATCAGGAAATGTTAAAGTCTATGAATGCAACTACAATACTAATTGCAATTTTAAATCAAATAGGATCAATTAGTGTGCCTACAAAAGATTTTTTAGCGGTTAACTCTGAAGATAGGCAGCTATCGGTTGAGTATGATAGTGAAACTCTTTCTTTTAACTTTAAGATGAATGACACTGTAGAAGATGTTGAATCTGAGGACCTCAGAAATTATTCAGAAGATTATAATCTAAGCGGTAAAGTAGAATAACTATGGATCGATTGGAAGACATAGAGTTTGTTGATCACCAGCCACCAAAGAGAATCGTAGATACATTTGAGGCAATGAGAGCAACAAGCATCCTTGTTGCTATATTAAAGCACAACGGAAAGCTTGGTGTGCCTAGGTCTATATTGGATGAGCTATTGACTCAAGAACAAGTTTTTCCAAACGATTTTATAACTAAAAATGGAAGTATGGCAAGAGTTACTTACGAAAAAGAAAAAGATATGTTCTTTTTTGAACTTGGATACATGGATGAAAAACCTTATCCAAACCACCTAATAGGCTTTCAGTGTACTAGGTCAGATACAAGAGTTGGAGATATAAGTTACGATGATCCCTATTACAGAAATTGAGAGTGTTTTAGCAAAGCTCGATCCAAAAACAAGAGCACGTGTTCAATCGGCACAGGATATTAAAATTGAAAAGCAGTTAACTCCAAGCATAGGATTAAACTTTGCTTTACGTGGCGGTCTTGGTTATGGTAGACAAGCACTTGTTTGGGGAAATAAGTCTGCTGGAAAATCTTCGTTTTGCTTACAAATGATTGCGCTTGCACAAAAAGAAGGAAAAACTTGTGCCTGGATTGATGCCGAAGCATCTTACGATCAGTCATGGGCAGAAAAACTAGGAGTAGATTCTTCCTCTCTTATCTACTCTCCAGCAAAAACAATTAATGACATGGTAGATGTCGCAACAAAACTTATGGATGCTGGAGTAGACCTTATTGTAGTAGATTCAATATCAGCACTTCTCCCAGCGATCTACTTTGAAAAAGACGGAAATGAAATGAAAGATTTGCAAGACACAAAGCAAATCGGCGCAGAAGCAAAGGATATGACCCACGCAGTCAAAATGTTAAATTATGCAAACAAAAACACACTACTTGTTCTCATCTCACAACAACGAAATCAGTTTGGATCTATGCATGCTAGTCACATCCCCACAGGCGGCATGGCTGTCAAGTTCTTCTCTTCCACAGTTATCAAACTCTGGTCTTCTGAAGCTGAGGCTAACGCTATCAAGGCTGGCATTAAAGTTGGCGACAAAATTATTGAGCAAAGAGTTGGCAGGCCAGTTAACTGGATTATTGATTACAACAAGCTCGGCCCCCCAAATTTATCAGGACAATACGACTTTTACTACCAAGGGGAAACTCTTGGTGTAGATGGCGTTGGAGAAACTTTAGATGTTGCAGAAATGTGTGGAATTATAGAAAAGGGTGGCGCATGGTATACAGTAAATGGAGAACGTTTTCAAGGACGTGCGAAGGCTGTAGCATATTTAAAGGACAATCCAGATGTTGTAGGCAACTTAGTCGAGGAAATAAATGCCAAATATTAATGAGTTTTTTAATTCAGGAGATAAAAAAATGGATTTAGAAAATGCACAAATGATTAATGGTGCCAAGCCATGCTCCAAATGTGAAGAAAACTCAACTACATACACCTGGAATCAAGATACTTTTACTATGACATGGAAATGTAAAAATGGTCATCCAAATGAATTAAAGGTTAACTCATGATAGAAAAAATTATTATATCTCCTCAGATAGTAGTTTATAAAAACATTTTGAAAAATAGCCAAGGCGTAGTTGATTTTTTAAATTCTGATGATAAGAAAATAGTTAATAACTCATGGCAAGATTGGTATGATAATGGCTGGAGATTTTCTGTAAACTTTGATGAAATTGAGAAATCTGAATTGCCTGAATACTCATACTTAAAAGAAATGTGTGACGCGTTTGACTATATTTCAAAAGATTATATGCTTGAATATTCAAAAGAGAATGGAATCTGGCCTAGCTTTATAAAAGACTGGAATAATGTTAATCTAAATAATCATAACATTGATTTTTTTAGATATAAGCTGGATCACTCTAGAGATAGAAATTGGGACTCAGACTTTCTTATGAACTACCACGTAGACGAATTTGATGTTGACGGAGTATTTAAAAGTCAAAAAAACATAGTAACTGTTAACTTTTACCTTAACGACAATTACGATGGCGGTGAGATATGTGCATATAACAAAGATTTAAACTTAAGCTACAGGTACAAGCCAGTTGCTGGAGATGCAGTTGTAATGCCATCGGCAAGTCCATTTTTTCATGCGGTAAAGCCGTTCTACTTGACCGACAGATATTTTTCTAGAATATTTATAAACTATAATGATAGTCTAGTAGACAGCAGCGTAGACAGTGATTTTTTTTCTAAAGAGCACTCCGTAGGAAACCCTTACGAAAAAAAGTTTATAGATGAAGGCTTTCAGTTTTTAAATGTTAACATTGAAGAAGTAGAGGTGCCAAATGTCTGAAAGATCTGAAGTAAAAAGAGACGGAGCCAAGGCTCAAAAAAATAGTGGGCGTGGGGACTATCAAAAGGGTGACGCTAAATGGAATGGTTTTCTTGTAGATTATAAAGAGTCTAACTCTTCTTTTAATTTAAATAAAGAGGTCTGGTCAAAAATATGCACAGATACATTTAAAGTGGATAGGAATATGTACCCAGCTCTTAAATTAATAATAGGAACTGAATCAAAGGTTAGGTTGGCAGTAATAGAGTGGGCAACGCTTGAAGACTTAGTTAATAACCAAAAGGGGGAAGAATGATAAAGAAAGAAATTTATGACAAGGTAGTTTTGTATAGGGACATATTCTCTGAAGAAGATATTAATCTAATTAGAAATACAATTTTAGAATCAGAAGATGATGTCTCTGGCAAAGCGTTTGCTCTCCCAGAAGATTCTTCTTATGCAGATTATCATGGACCAGACCCAGTTGAAAAGGATGACGGCACAATAATTAAATCATGGTCAACTTGGTATAACTATGGCAAAAAAACATTTTTTAGCAATAACATAGAGAAAGACCTTTCTGATGTTGGCAAAAAGCAGGTTGCTGTAAGAAAGCTAATATTAGATGGAATATCAAAAGCTCACGAAGATTATTTTTCCAGCTACGATAAAAATAGCTGGCCAGAGTATGCTGGCAGAGATTTCTCTTTAGATAGAGGAATTTATGGTATGTGTTTTTCAGACATAGAAGTTCTTCAGCACAGAATAAATAATGACTCAGAGTTTACTATAGATATTCATACTGATTGGCATGAGCAAAGACATACCTGGCCAGGTCCAAAACAAATTGTCACATATACTTTTTATTTGAATGATGATTATGAGGGTGGGGAAGTAGATTTTATTAGTGAAAATGAAAAGTCTATGACAACATACAAGCCTAAAATGGGAGACATAACAGCATTCCCATCTGGAAGACCATACTGGCACAGTGCACGTGCTGCAAATGAAGGAAGCAATAAAATATTCGTAAGGGTTTTTGCGTCTAAACAGTATGTTGGGTCTTCTGAATGGCATGAAGGTGCGGCAAAACATGGTGTAGAAAATTGGCTAGAAAAAGAAAAAGAGAAGGTTCTATCTTTTGTTAATGATGGCGAAACATCTAGAAGAATTGTTATTGATGGTAAAGAGACAAGCGATTTTTCACACCTATTGCCATTATTTATTGATAATGATAAAATATTCTACATAGATGGAAAAGAACTTAGCTTGTAGCAAATGCTTTCAAGCACTAATATAAGGAGCAAAAAAATGGCTAACCCAACAATTACAATCGTAGGTCGAGTTGGAAGTGACCCAGAGGCTATCGGATCGAATGGTCTTCGTTTTAGAGTTGCAACAAATGATCGTGTTAAAAATGATACAACAGGTGCGTGGGAAGACAAAAACACTTCATGGTGGACCGTAAAGGCATGGCGAACACTTGCCGATCAATCTAAGTCTGTAATTCGAAAAGGCATGGAAGTAACAATAGTTGGTAAAATTTATGAAGAAAATTGGACAGATAAAGACGGTATTAAGAGAAGTTCATACGAAATTAATGCAGATTCAATTTCTGTGACTACATACAGTTTGGCAAAAGATAAGCCTGCAAACGATTTTCCTTCATACAAGACGTATGCAGAGGTTCCATTTTAATGCTATCTTTTTTATTTGGGATTGCAATTGGATTCCTATTTGGCTACGCAATGGGATTGTTTATAGATAAATGGGATAAGAGGATTAAGAATGACAGAGGACAATAACACTCTTCAATTAATTAGCTCTATAACTGAATTCAATGATCTTCATGAGTTTATGAAAGACGAGCATTTAGATAAGGCTTTATCAATTGTAGTAAAGCTATTGATGAATCCAGACGTTCCTTCCGCAAAAGCCCCTTTGCTGATAATGGAGCTTCAGGCAATGTCAACAAAGTTTGCCGTAATGTCTTCATTCTATTCAACGATAGCAAAAGACAAAGCTGGTACAGTTAACAATAACAAAAAAAATGTTTATTATTCAGTGAAGGAGTCCATAGACAAACTTGTAGATGCACTTAAGTATGTCGTTAGGTATAATTCGTAATGGGTAGAGATATAGTTAGAAACCTTAAGTTTAAAAAGCACACCATGAAGCATTTTGACCCAGATCTTTTTGCCGAATTGCTTGATGAGTCATACAGAAATACTAAACGTGCAGATGGAGATATGACAAAGAAATCTTTTAGCCCAAGCTCTTTGGGCTATGGCCATGGTACATGCCCAAGATATTGGTACATGGCTTTTTCAGGAGCAATGTTTATAGATAACAATGATGCCATCGCTGTTGCCAACATGGCTCAAGGGACACAAGCGCATGAAAGGCTTCAAAATTTAATTAAGACAATGCCTCAATGGAGAGCTGAAGAAGAAGAAATTGTAAACGAGTATCCGCCAATCAGAGGTTTCATTGATCTTATCATGGAGTATGATGGTGAGACGGTTATTGGTGAAATTAAAACGGCTAAGCAAGAAGTCTGGGATACAAGACAATCCGAAATGAAGTCTTCCCCAAACCACATGTTGCAGCTACTAACATACATGAAGCTAAAGAATGCTAAAGAAGGATTCTTTTTGTATGAAAATAAAAACACTCAGGAGATATTGGTTATTCCAGTTTCTATGAATGAAAAAAATACAAAAATAATCGAGGACACATTTATTTGGATGCAAGAGGTTTGGGATAACTTTAAAGATGGCAATCTTCCCATGAGACCAGATGGAGCAACAAAATCTAAGATGCCCTGCACATATTGTCCAATTAAAAAAGAGTGCTACTCAAAAGAAACTCCAGTTGGGACAGTTCAAATTGAAAGATTTCAGGTTCCAGTTATATGATCTGCCTTAATTCATCATGCTCAAAGGACTTTACTCAGAAAACCCATAACCAAAAGTATTGTTCTGATGAGTGTTGCAGAATTGCAACTAATAAAAAAATCATGGAAAAATATTATGAAAAAAAGGCTATAAGAAATGGGGCTAAAAGAACATGCTCAAAATGCAATATTGTTTTAAGTAGGTATAACTCTTTAAACATATGCTCTAAATGTGAAAAGAATAAGTCTTTGGAAAATAAGAAAAAGATTATCGGTATGATTAATGACATTAGCTAACCTAGTTAAAACAAAAGCCCATAGAGTTCTAGGGATAGACGCTTCAACAAGCTCAATTGCTTTTTGCTTAATTGAAAATAATAAACCAATTAAATGGGGTAAAATTAATTTGGTGGGTAACGATATATATGAAAAAATATATGATGCTAAAGTAAAAACATCTCTAATGCTTGATGAGCTTAAGTCTGATTATATATCAGTAGAGGGAGCCATACTTGTCAAATCTGCTGATGCTGTGATAAAATTATCTTATGTGTACGGAGTTGTAATCGCTGAGCTTATGTCTACTGGAGCGTCAGTTATTACCATATCTCCAAGTGCATGGCAAGCGCACATTGGAAATAAGAACCCAACTAAAGATGAAAAAGAAGCGATAAGAGTAAAGAATCCAGGATACGCAGACTCATGGTATAAAAACCAGCTAAGGAATATGCGTAAACAAAGAACAGTAGATTATTTTAACAAGATGTACAACTTAAACATCAACGACTTTGATGTTGCAGATGCATTTGGAATTGCATATTATTCAAATGAGGTGTTAACTAAACGATGAAGCCCTATAAGAATAAAGAGTGGCTGTACAGAAGGTATGTTGTTCAGAAGAAAACTATGGAAAATATAGCACAAGAATGTGGCGTAACTGTTATGACCATATATAGAGCTTTAAAAGAAAAGGGATTAATAAAATGAGTCCAACACCAGTTTTTGAAGATTCAAAAGTATTTAAATATGACGACCTTTATCTGCTTACAGTAGGGACAGAGGCTGGTAAAGAAATTCTATCTACATGCCTTGATATTGCTCATATGCTTATAAAGAAAAACATTTCATATGGAAACTCTGCACTAGACCCAGTTCGTATATTTTCAAAGGCGGGTCCAAAAGAGCAGCTATATGTCAGAATTGATGATAAATTAAATAGACTAATTAAAGGTGAAGAATATCCAGGCGATAATGATATTGATGACCTAATTGGTTACTTGATCTTATTAAAGGTTGCTAAGGAATTTGCTATTTCAGTCGACTAGAAGTATAATAAAGTCATATGGAAATTGAACTAGCTGATCATTTTGATCGCATGAATAAAGTAGTTGAAGAACTGCTTAGGGGAAACAACCCTACCCAGATTGCTACCCTTACAGGGTTTAAGAGGGCAGAAGTGGTTGGCCTGATAGATGAGTGGAAGAACGTTGTCCGCAACGATACATCGGCCCGTGAACGTGCTAAAGAGGCTATCTCTGGAGCTGATCAACACTATGCTATGCTAATTAAAGAAGCATGGAAAACAGTTGAAGATGCTGATCAGGCTGGACAGCTAAGCGTTAAATCTGGAGCCCTCAAGCTGATTGCTGATATAGAGGGCAAAAGAATAGGAATGCTTCAAGAGGTTGGCTTGTTGGATAATGCAGAGCTGGCTGGACAGATAGCAGAGGCGGAAAGAAAACAAGAAGTCTTAGTTAAAATACTAAAAGAAGTTACCGCAACATGCCCAAAATGTAAAATGGAAGTAGCTAAAAGATTATCACAGATTACTGGAATTGTTGAACCAATAGAGATTATCGAGGAAGTAAGTGGAATTTAACTTTGATGACCTTATTGACATACTCGACGGTGAAGAGTTTGACGAGAGACCTGTCGACTTAAAAACATTTGTAACTGATAAAAATTATCTTGGTCTTCCAGACTTATCAGACCATCAGTATACTCTTATTGAAAAATCATCTCAGATTTATAAAGAGTCAACACTGATAAAGCTGTTTGGCGAAAAAGAAGGATCTCTTAGATATAGACAAACATGTAATGAAGTTGTAGCTCAACTAGGAAAAGGAAGCGGTAAAGACTACTGCTCTACTATATCTGTTGCCTATATAGTATATTTACTATTATGTCTTAAAGACCCAGCATCATATTATGGCAAACCTCCAGGTGATTCAATTGATATTATTAATATTGCTATTAACGCTCAGCAGGCAAACAACGTATTTTTTAAAGGATTTAAGAATAGGGTAACACATTCGCCATGGTTTATAGGAAAGTACTTTGAAAAAGCTTCAGAAATAAAATTTGATAAGAATGTTACTGTTTATTCTGGACATTCAGAAAGAGAAGCATTTGAAGGATACAACGTTTTAGTAGCAGTTCTAGATGAAATTTCTGGCTTTGCACTAGATAGCACAAGTGGTCATGATCAAGCAAAAACTGCTAGCGGAATTTATGATATGTACAGGGCATCTGTTGACTCTCGTTTTCCAGATTATGGAAAGGTAATTCTTCTTTCTTTTCCAAGATTTAAAAATGACTATATTCAACAAAGATACGAAGATATTATTTCAGAAAAAGAAGTTATATCGAGGTCACATAGATTTAAGTTAGACCCAGACCTGCCAGATAATACGGTTGGAAATGAGTTTGACATATTTTGGGATGAAGATCAAATTATTTCTTATAAGTATCCAAGAGTGTACGCAATACGTAGGCCAACTTGGGATGTAAATCCAACAAGAGGCATTGAAGATTTTAAAATTGCCTTCTATAGAGATGTTACAGACGCACTAGGAAGATTTGCTTGCATGCCACCAGAAGCAATTGATGCATTTTTTAAATCTCGTGAAAAGGTTGAGATGGCATTCAATGATCTTTCAATAGCTGTAGATGGATTTGGAAGATTTGAAGAATGGTTCCAGCCAGAAGAAGACAAGGAATATTTTATCCACGTTGACTTGGCGCAAAAGCACGACCATTGTGCAGTATCAATGGCCCACATTGAAAAGTTTGTTAGTGTAAAAGTTACAGATAGTTATTCTCAGCCAGCTCCAATTGTTAAAGTGGATGCTGTAATGTATTGGACCCCAACTTCAGATAAGTCAGTAGACTTTGCAGAGGTAAGAGACTATATATTATCATTAAGGTCTAGGGGGTTTAATATTAGAATATGTACATTTGACAGATGGAACTCTCACGATATGATGCAACAACTAAAGCAGTATGGAATAAATACAGAAACTTTATCTGTGGCAAAAAAGCATTATGATGACATGGCCATGGTGGTTTTAGAAGAAAGATTAAATGGACCACACATACCGCTTCTCATTGACGAATTGTTAGAGTTAAGAATTATGCGTGACAAGGTTGACCACCCAAGAAAAGGTTCTAAAGATTTAGCTGACGCAGTTTGCGGATCAATATATAATGCAATTAGCTTAACCAGAGCTGCATTTGGAGATATAGAGGTTCACGATTACGGCTCAGTAAAAAAACAATACCGAGAAAGCTTGGTAAAAGAAAGCACCAATTTGATAAAAGCTCCTTCGGCAATGCCAAGAGACCTTTCTGATGCCTTGAGTGGAATGGAAATAGTATGATAAACTATCAAGAACAAGCAAGACAATGTCTGTGTTGCACGAAGCATGTACCCTTACCTACCTTGTTAAGAGAGTATGAAGGAATATCTTTATGCCCCACTACATTTGCAAATGTTTTAGAGTATAAAAGAATATGGGAGTCTATTGGGTCAAGGCCTACTGGCTCAATAAGAAAGCATTTTTCTGAGTATACTCAGAAAATAGTAGAGAAATCAATAAGCGGGGTAGAAAATGGAAAATAGAATAATTTATAATGTTTTTTCAAAAGAAGAAATACAGGATATCCTGTTGGCTAATGAAAAAAGAGATGATACTAAAGAAATTCAAGACTTTTTAGGAAGAACTAGATTAGATTATGATAGAAATAGCCTACATCTTCTTCCAGAATCTTTACTTGCAAAAGCGGAAAAGATAGCTAAAGAGCTTTTAAACCATGACGGCAAAGAGTTTAAGTTCTGGTACTACAGCTTTGTTGAATACAACAACGAATATGGAGAACCCAAGCTTGGTCCGCATAAAGACCAAGCCCCATTTACCGCAAGCCTTCTTTGCCAAATAGAATCTAATGTAAACTGGGATGTTTACGTAGAGGGTGTACCTTACTCTCTTGAAGACAATAGCGCACTAACAGTTAATGTTAGAGATCAAGATCACTGGAGAATGGAAACAAAGTTCGAGGAAGGCCAGTTCCTTAAGATGGCATTTTTTCACTACATAAATGAAGATGATAAGGCTTTAAACGTAGCAACAAAAGAACAGCTCGATGGAATAAATAGAAAGTGGGCCCATATTACTGGATGGCAAGAAGAAAATTCAGCAGATACTGCAAAGTATGGCCTATCCTTTATCAATGCCCGCAAAATTGATGGATGGGAAAAAGGAAAGAACAAAATTAATGGAGAAGATCAGTGATGAAATATTTATTGTTTTTAATAAAATATAAATATAGCAAACTAAAAAGATTAATCTTAAAAAAGGGGAATAAGGATAGGTTTACTTACTAATGATCATCCTTGGTATAAACGAAACATCCCATGATGCTTCAGTGTCCCTTATAAAAGATGGAGAAATCTTGTTTGCGGGGCATGCAGAAAGATACAGTAAGAAAAAAAATGATTGGTACAATAACAAAGAAATTATACTAGACGCTTTAAATTATGGCACACCAGATGCAATTGCCTATTACGAAAAGCCTATGCTAAAAAGATCTAGAATTATTTTAAGGGGTGGGAAGTCAGACTGGAAGCCTACATTTCCTATTGATGTTCCAGTTCACTACTTTAAACATCATTATTCTCATGCAGCAGCTGGGTACTATACAAGCAAGTTTAATGACGCATGCATAGTTGTTTTAGATGCAATAGGGGAGTATAACACTTCAACAATTTGGGTTGGAGAAGGAGAAAGTATTAGTCTAAAGTACAAGAAAAATTACCCCACAAGCTTCGGCCTATTCTACTCTGCATTTACGAAACTTATTGGCCTTATGCCAAATCAAGAAGAATACATAATGATGGGAATGGCTGCTTATGGAAATGCAGAAAGATATGCTCCAAAAGTATCTAACTATTTTCTTAGACATGACATGCAAAAATACAATTTACATAAAGGGATTGTTGATTGGAATGAAGCAATTACAGAACAAGACAGATTTGATATAGCGGCAGCCGTACAGTATGTATATCAAAAAAGACTGTTAGAGTTTATGAAAATGGCTAAAGAATTAACTGGGAAAAGTAACCTAGTATTTATGGGTGGGTGTGCACTTAACTCATCAGCAAACACCGCTCTGTGGGATATTTTTGATTCAGTTTGGATTATGCCAAACCCAGGAGATGCTGGCAGCTCTTTAGGAGCAGCAGCAGCACTGTACGGAAAGCATATAAATTGGAAAACACCTTACCTTGGCCATGATATGGGTGGAACATATCCAATTGATGATATTGTAAAGGGTATTTTAAAAGATGGTATAGTCGCAGTTGCTTCAGGAAGAGCTGAGTACGGCCCAAGAGCATTAGGCAATAGATCTATTTTAGCAGATCCTAGAGACCCTAACATAAAAGATAAAGTTAATTCAATAAAGCAAAGGGAACAGTTCAGACCATTTGCACCAGTAGTCATGGCAGAGCATGCTTCTAAATGGTTCGATATGAATTTTGAAAGTCCTTATATGCAATATACAGTTAAATGTCTACAGCCAGAAAAAATACCATCTGTTGTGCACGAGGATGGAACATCAAGGGTGCAAACAGTTACTAAAGAACAACACCCTGGACTATATAAAGTTCTTAATAAGTTTTATTTACAGACTGGAGTTCCTATTTTATTAAACACTAGTTTAAACATTAAGGGTCAACCTCTTTTAAATGATCATCAAGATGCTATTGACTGGCAGGCACATTACGGATATAATATACTAACTAGTGCCAGTAGCTTAGTTGGTTAAAGCCCCGAACTCATAATTCGGTAATCGTAGGTTCAAGTCCTACCTGGCACACACCTTTGTAGCTCAGCGGAAGAGCAACAGACTTCTAATCTGTAGGTCGCTGGTTCGATCCCAGCCAGGGGTACGTTCCTATAGCTCAGCTGGTAGAGCAGCAGACTTTTAATCTGCGGGTCGATGGTTCGAAACCATCTGGGGACACGGGGTTGCACCCACTTACATAAGGAGAAGAAATGAAAACAGTAGGAGATGTATTAGGAAATTTTGCGGTAACTGGTGTAAAGCCAGGAGCACTAACATATGATGACTCATCGTTTGAAGTGCTAAACCAAGATTCATTTCCTGGGAAATGGAAAGTAATTGTATTTTATCCAAAAGATTTTACATTTGTTTGTCCAACAGAAATTGTTGCTTATGATGCATTGGTAAATGATTTTAACGATAGAGATGCAGTTTTAATGGTAGGATCAGTCGATAATGAATTTTGTAAAATTGCATGGCGCAACGCACACGACGATCTTCGCAAGACAAACTCATGGTCATTTGCAGACACAGCACACCAGCTAGCAAGCGACTTGGGGATTCATCATTCGTCAGGAGTAACATACCGTGCAACATTTATTGTCGATCCAGAGAATACAATTCAGCATGTAACTGTTAACAATTTAGATGTTGGAAGAAATGCACCAGAAGCTCTTCGTGTTCTAGATGCACTTCAGACAGGCGAATTATGTGCTTGCAATAGACCTTTAGGGGGAGAAACACTATGATGTGGGTAGATCAAGTAAAAGGTACACTGCCAGAGTATGCTAAAGATATAGCTTTAAATCTAGACGCAGTTATCAATAGAAGCACCTTGGATCCAGAATTTGCAACAGCACTTTCACTATCAGCAGCTTTTTCTACTGGCAATGATAAGCTGACGGCATTTATAAAGGATTGCGTAACTGATTTAGTTGAAAGAGATGCTGCTTTTACAGCAGCGTCACTAATGGCTCAGAACAATGTTTGGTATCCTTATGTTGAAATGACTGGTGACTCCAACCTAAAAGGTTTGCCAGCTCAGCTTAGAATGAATTCAATTTCATCTCACGGTGGCACAACAAAACTAAAGTTTGAAGCGTACTCACTTATATCTTCAATTATAGGAAAGTGTCATTTTTGTGTTAAAGCACATTACGAAACATTAAAGCAAGAAGGACTTTCTGTTGAGCAATTGAGAGACATTGGGAGAATTGCATCGGTTATTAATTCGGTTGCTAAGATTCTAAATGCACCAACGTCTTTGTGGCCTAAGCCACACTAACTGTAAGAATAGAGGATCCAGTGAGCGAAGAAGAAGATTCACTTAAAAAAATAGAATATTATCTAGAAATAGGTGCGATCAAGTTTGCTGGCTATGACGAGTATGGCGAGGTCCTTTTTGAAATAAATGAAGAAGTCACTAAGGACCTCGCTCCAGAATTATGGTACGCCCACGAAGAATACGTTGAAGACGGATTGCTAGACCTACTTGAAAGTAATTTGATGAGTGTTGACTATAATGAAAATTTAGAGGCAACTATGATATTTACAGAAGAAGGATATGATGCTGCAAAAAGAATGGGGATAATTCCGCTTGAAGATCTATAGCGATAACGAGCTTTTGCCAAAAATAACAAATGAAGTTACTTTAAAGCATAACTTAGTAAATCCAAGGAAAAGTCTGTGGCATACGCTTTATGAGAATAACCCAAATAATTACTGGTGCAAAGTTTTTGTTAACAGAATGTCTTCTGCCACAAAAGATGAAATTGATATGATGATTCATTACGGGGTTAGATTAGAAGAGATATTGGTTAAAACAGTCGGAAAGCTTGATTCAGTTACGGCTGATGAAGAGAATGAAATTTTGATCTCTATAGTAAGACATTTAGAGTTTTTTCATACAATGAATGAACATTTTTTTGATACAATAATTGAGTTATGCGAAAGAGCCGAAGATTTTGACAAGCAGCTTCCATGGCTAGATACTATGATTTTATCAAATCCTGGCTTTTTAAGCCAAAATCCTCTTGTGGGAATGCTTTCAAAACGTTATAATGCTACAATGTATACTACGTTGGTTGCCAACAAAGAAAAAATATTAGGGGGAGAATTTAGTGTTTCAAGATAATCCAAATGTAGAAAAGCTAGCCGATAAGGTTTTTATATATAGAAATTTTATTGATGAGGAGACCTGCAAACTCATAGAAGGTTTGATGAAGCCTTGGGAACACCAAGCTAAAAAAAGCTTTTTTGCAGATAACCTAATTGATTGGTATCATGGAAAAACTTCTCCAAGAATTCCGCAGCTTTATGATGTTTGGTGCAAAATGAATGAGTTGCTTCTTCCAGAATACTGCATACATCCTCAGATTACCCTTTTGACAACTCAGGCTGGCGACGAAATGTTTATTCACTCAGACAGCCCAGGTGAATCGATGGAGCAAGATCTTACTGGAATGGATACGTGGAACACCTGCTGCGTTTTGCATTACGGTGCCATCGTATACTTTGGAAATTGGGAGGGCGGAGACGTATTCTACCCACATGTAAACAAAGAAGGTAAGTGGGTTGGAGACAATAAACCACTTATAGAAAAAAATGAATTACGAGTTAGTCCAGGAAGAGGAGATCTTGTAATACATGGAGCACATGATGATTATTCTCATGGTGTTCATGAAATTACTTCTGGAACTAGATACGCATTTTCAAATTTTGTATTGCCAGTTGAAAAAAATCCAGGAACATTCCCTATTTATGGAACAAAAGAGAATGAAGAGCGTTGGGCAAACGGCGGAATAAATGGTCCTTGGCTTGAGCCTATAGGGTTTCAGTGGGAGCCACCAGAAAAGTTGAAAAAAGAAATGGAAGAGAAGAAATTAAATGCTCTTCCAACAACAACAAAATTCCCATCGGAGTACACAATTGTCTCCTCATACAATCCTAATAAAGATTAATTTTAGTTAAAACTAATTAGCTAAAATATAAAGATCGGTGTATCAATGAAGTCCTTATATATAACAGGAGATTCTCATGCTGGGAAAATGGCAAATGTGCTATTTGAAAATATGCACAATAAATACGTGCCCAACAGAGAATTTTCAACTGTAACTTCAGAGTATTACGACAAAGTTGTTGACCATATAGATGAAAATGGAAATAAAATTCTTCATGGAATGTCATCTATACTAGCATCTATAAAATCTGAAGATGGAAGCATTACTATAGCAAGCACACCAGGTAGATCTGCATTAAATCTGGATTATGATTTTTATGGTTATACTTCTGAGTGGGATAGCGAAGAAAGCATTGTTATGCCATGGTACGGCTACATAGATATAAAGAACTGGCTTCCTCAAACTGGTCTAAATAATTATAAAAATACCGAGCAGGTTGTTGATGCATATGTAGAAAAAACTATTAAGAAGTTTAAAAAGTCTAAAATAGTATTTATAAATCCTATGCCACAATTTTTAGTTGTAGCAACAGCGAGATGGTCAAACTTTGCAAGTGACCCAGACATACAGTTTGAAGATAGATACTCTTATCATTTAGAATTTACTGAAAATCTAAAGAACAAATGTCTGTCTTCTGGTCTAGATTTGCCAATTAATATTTCTGAAATTCTTAATTCTGAATGGATAGAGCCAGATATGCAATTTAAAAAACCAATAAATATGGCATACAATGATCACTTAACTCCTAAATATTATGACAAAATTCTGACTAATATAATTTCAAGGTTTATTGGATAGTTGGTATATTTATGATAGATGGAATGTGGCCACTAAAGATGGTAAAAAGGAGAAAAATGAAAGAAAATGAAGAGGACAATTTTATACGCTTTGCTCAAAATAAACAAAATAAAAACTTTATTTCTAGCAGGCTAGACAGAAACTCACTTGATCCAAGATCGAGTTGGAACCATGGCGAGATAAACTATAACATAAATGAGTTTGGATACAGAAGCTTTGATGAGTTTCAAAAAAACGTCGATCTATTGGCGTTGGGATGTTCAAATACTTGGGGCCATGGGCTTCCAATAGAATCAACATGGCCAGAAATGCTAAGGTCTGAAAATATAAAAACTATAAACTCAATAGCATCTAATGGTGATAGCGCAATGGGTCAAGTAATAAAGTTTTTTCAATATGTTAAAATGTTTGGTAATCCAAAGAATGTAGTTGCTGTCTTCCCATCTTCCAGAATGGAGTTTCCATTAGAGGATGGAAGGTGGCATATATCAAATAAAGAAAAAACTTACACTCTTATAAATGATGACGTAGCGAGCATAATTTTAAGTGACCCTCATGATGAAAATTTTAAAGAATATTTGACGGCACCATATGACCCAAATGATTTGCTCACAAAAGATGTTACCAGATACTTTACGCATACTTTTATTGATATTTTAGAAACTTACTGCGAGATGTTTGGCATAAACTTTAAATATACTATATGGGAACGAGAGTATAGAGTTTTTGAAGAAGACGACTACGCCAACTCACTTCTTGAGTATATGCAAAAAACAAAGCCTAATTTTTTTACATGGGACTACCCAAGAGAAACTAAGTATATTACTGAATATGAAAAGAGCCTTGAATGCCATAGCGAGCATAAGGATCACCCACAATTTTATAGAGCTTCAGATTTTATTGAAGGTAGAAAAATTGGTCACTTTGGAATGCATAGCAATTTGCACCTTGCGGAGGCAATAAAGAAAGCTTTGGGTATAGAATGATAATTCAAATTATTGGCCTGCCTGGTTCTGGAAAAACAGAACTAGCAAAAGCTCTAAAAGAGCGTATTAACGCTATTCATCTTAATGCAGATGAAGTTCGTGCAACAGTAAACTCTGATCTAGGGTTTAGTCCTGAAGATAGAATTGAGCAAGCACGACGCATGGGAGAAATGGCAAGACTTATCTCTAAGCAAGGTGTTGCTCCAGTAATTGTAGATTTTGTATGCCCAACAGAGCTGACTCGTACAGCATTTGGCAAGCCAGACATCTTGGTATTTATGGACACACTTGCTGAAGGTCGTTTTGAAGATACAAATAGGATGTTTGAGAGACCAATTAATGCCGATGTTTCCTTTATCAGTCACAACCTTGACCCAGAAGCAAAAGCTTCAAGGATTATTGATAAGTTTAATCTACATGATTGGTCTGCCCCAACAACATTAATGCTTGGAAGATACCAGCCTTGGCATGAAGGACATCACGCACTTTATAAAGAGGCGGGAAAGAGAACAGATCAGGTTCTTCTTGGTGTACGTAACACATACAACACAAGTGAGAAGGATCCTCTCACATTTGATCAGGTAAAAGAATATATTGCTAAGGATGATTTCATGGATGGAGCATTAGTATTAAGACTACCTAACATTACTAACATTGTATACGGAAGAGATGTTGGATACAAGATTGAACAAGTAGATTTAGGTGCAGATATTCATGCTATTTCTGCTACACAAAAGCGTAAGGAAATGGGCATATAAATGTTAGAGAATGCTATTGCTATTGTTGTTTCACTTATAATTGCTGGTATTGCTGTCTACTTTGTTGATAAAAAATGGGGTGGAGCTGATGACAGTAACCAAGGCTAGGTCATTTGCAAAGGCACTTAGTTATCGTATATGGGGAACTCTTTCTTCATTTATTATAGTTTATATTTTTACAAGGAGCGCTACGCTATCAAGCGCAATCGCGTTTTGGGAGACAGTAGTTAAAATATTCATTTACTACGTGCATGAGCGTGGATGGAACTATATAAAATGGGGAAGAAAGTAATGTTGGTTAATAAAAAATTTTATTCTAATACTGTAAAAAATTCTATTATGCCAAATAATTTTTTTTCAAAAAATTTAATAGACAAGGATAACTTTAATAAAGAAAATAATTCTTTTTATAAAAAAGGCAAATATTTTTATTCAAAGTACTTGTTTTTATATGAACGAGATGTAGTCTCTGGAGATAGCTTTGAATATCAAATTAACTCTCAGGGTTTTAGAGGAAAAGACTTTGATGAATTTGATAAAAATAATATAAATATTTTATTTGGTGGGTGCTCGCAAACACTTGGAGTCGGTCTACCAGAAGAAAACACCTGGTATAAAAAACTTTCAGATAGGGTTGCTCTTATGCATGAGGGAAAGAAAGTTGATTTTTACAATATTTCTGTCAATGGATCTAGTATTGAGCTTATTGTAAAGAACACTATTGCTTTTATAAAGAGGGGCACGAAGCCAGACTACATATTCTTGTTTTTACCAGAATCATCTAGGGTAATGTCATTTAATAAAGATGAAAATGAATTTGACTTGTATATTCCTAATGCTAAATTTGAAAAAGAGAGAAAGTATTATTTAAACAATTATATACATGAAGATAAACTGCTTATCAATTTTATTTTGCTATCACTTCTTGAAGAAGTGTGTATTCTATCTGGAATCAAATTGTTATGGACTACCTGGGAAAGACCAGAAAGCAAAATGTATATGGATGGAGGGTTTAATAATTTTTTTAAAATTGATGAAAATTTAGCTAGCATTGCGGTAAATCCACCAGATGAAAAATTCGGAAGAATGGATTTTTTAGAAAAACAATACAAGATTGAAATAGAAAAATTTAACAATAGGTATAACAATAAAAATAATGAGCCTTACTGGCATTCAGCAAGGGACGGTCTGCATTATGGGTCAGCGGCAAGTAGTGTAATAGCTGATATCTTTATTAAAGAATTAGATCCATATTACTATTCATCTTTATATACAGAAAAAATTCAAAAAAATCAAAAAGATGCTAGCAATAATACTTAACATTTTAAGATACATTTGATATAATATTATTATGCCAGTATACGAATACAAATGCTCATATGATGAAGCACATGCATTAATGTCAGTAAATAGATCAATTACCGAAGATGACCCAGGATATACATGTGTTGAATGTGAATCAAATATGGTAAGACACTTCACCCCGTTTGGCATACAATTTAAAGGTAATGGGTTTTATAAAACAGATAATCCTAAATAGTTAAAGTGGTATAATTACTATATAACAAGGTATGTTATGTAGGAGTTATAATTGACTAGGACTAAAGCATGGAGATTATCATTAGCCACCATTTTAATGTTTGGATGGGTATTTCTTACTCCTGCCCACGGAGATGATCCACTTAGCCTAGCCGCTCAAGAAATAGAAGAGCTTAATAGTAAGGTGTCTAATTTAGTTTATCAAGATGATTTTATAGATCTTATAGACATAGCAGAAAATAAATTTACATATGCAACAAATGCTATGGAGCTTAAAGACGATGCATATGATGCCTACGATGATGCAGTAGATGCAGAATCCGCAGCACTGGAAGCTAAAAACCTTGCTCAGTCAAATGTAGATGGCCAGACAGTCACAGTAGCCTTGGCCCTTGAACATAAAGACAACGCTCTTGAAGAAAAGAATGATGCTCAAGATGCACTCAGCATAGCCAATATTAATGTTCAAACTACTCAATCAAGTATGCAGAGTGCTGTAGGAACAGGTTTGGCATACACTGTTTATACTCTTGTTAGACAGGGTAATGTTGCTACCCCAGGATCTGTTCTTTGTTCTGGCACCTGGAACTCAAGCCATATGAGTCTTCCAGTGTGCGGAAATAGATATGAAAACCTTATAGTTAAATTTACTGGACAGATAACAGTCCCTTCATGGTTTACACAAACCTACTTTGCAGGATATACGGATGATGGTTTTAGAATGTATGTTGACGGGCAACTTGCTGTTGATAACTGGGTAGAGCAAGGGACAACTTGGAGCGATTACTCTCCCGTATATGATGTTAGTGAAGACAAAACTTTAGATGTAGAAATATGGTGGTATAACGGTGGAGGACCAGGTTCCTATCATCTTGGCTGGGCTATACCTGGTGGATGGACTGGAGCAGGATGCGATTATGCTGGAAATCCAAGAGTCTGGGGACAAAATTTTAGCTGTAATCTTAATACATTTTCTTCTGGATCAGGACCAACTCAAGCACAGATAAATGCTTACAATGATGCTGTTGCAGGACAGGCTATAGCACAAACAAACTATAATAATAAATTAGCAGTATATAATGACAAACTAAATGTTTATAATCAAGAAGTTCAAGCCTTACAAAATCTCACATCAAACCTTACAACAGCAAGCCAAAACCTAACAATTGCACAACAAAACCTAACATCTGCTTTAGAATTAAAAAATAATAGAATAAACACATATGATCAATCTATAATTGATTTAAATTCTGCTATTGAAGACGCATGGACTTATTATTTTGAACAGTCTGAAAGAGAATTAAACGCTGCAATCGCACAAGCGGCAGCCAATGCTGCAGCAAATCAGCCTACACCAGAGCCAAGTCCAGAGCCCACACCTGAGCCTACAGACGAGCCCACACCTGAGCCTACAGACGAGCCCACACCTGAGCCTACAGACGAGCCCACACCTGAGCCCACAGACGAGCCCACACCTGAGCCTACAGACGATGTTGAAATTAAAGATGAGGTTCTGTCAGCTTTAGTTCCTGAAAAAGGAAGCGGAACTGAAGAAGATCTTTCTAATGTTATTGCAAATCTCACAAGCAAAGATAATAAACTAGTTGTATTGTCTCCAGAGCAGATATCTGCAGTTAGTCAAACCCTAAAGGCTTTAACCCAAGAGGCTAAAGCAGAGGTTGCAGAAAATCTAGGAATCAAAGCTTCAGATGTTGCTCAGGTTGCAGAAGCTATGAAAAGCAACCCAGAGCTTGCTCAGGCATTTGTTGAGTTTGAATCTAGAGCAGATTCTGCAGGAGATGCAAGCATGCCTTATACTTTAGCAGACGCAACAACAGAGGTTCAGACAGAAGCATTTTTGGCGGATCCAATAGGAGCACTTACAGACATCGATTTTGAAAAGATATTTAGCCCATCTGAATGGGGTAAAGATATGACAGATGACCAAAGAGAAAAAGCGCAGGAAGTTGTAATACCAGTTATTATCGCATCAAATATTATTGCAGCTGCAATGACTAGGAGGATATAATGAAAATAATCAAGGCCCTATTTAAATATATGTGGGAAGTTATCAAGGAAAGTATAGCCCAAATATTCACCCTATTGGGATTTTTTATCGCTTGGCTAACCCTTACTGGCTCAGCCCAGCAGGTAGTTGGAGTTGCTACAGTTATTGCTACAGCAATATGGCTACTAACCATACCTCTGAGAAAAGAGGACTAATAGTGTATAATTACCTTATGAAGAAAATAAGTGCTATTGCTTTGGCATGCTTGCTAATGCTATCATTAACTGGATGTGACTCTTTAAATAGATATCGCTATCCATGTCAAGATCCTAAAAATTGGGAAATTGCAGAATGCACTCCTCCAGAATGTGAAGCTTCACAGACTTGTACAAAAGATGTAATAAAAATTACACCTACAACACCAGAACAGGAAATAACAAATGGCTAAAGAAAAACTAACGCCCGCAGACTTAGATGCTCGATTAAAGTTTATTCTAGGAATAACCCTTGGTAGTATTCTTTTCATGACAGCTCTTGGAATTATTTATGGGCTATTGTTTGTAACACAACCTATCGGGGCTCAGTCAGAAAATGACAAGATGTTCTTCAATGTTCTAGGTAGCATTGCAACATTTATTACAGGAACACTTGCAGGAATTCTAATTGGCAACTCAGGCGCTAAAGATATTATGGCAGCACAGATAGCAAACAAAGAAGTAGATGCAAAAAATACACAAGCAGATAAAAAATTAGAAGCAGAAATTGATGCAACTGCAGCTCGTTTGGCAGCAAAGCCAGATGGCGCAATGCCAGAAGAGCAACCAGTTGATCTAGATTGGGATAAAGACTAATGGCAGAACAAGGTACAGCAGCTCGTTTAATTGAAGTTGCTACAGCAGAGATTGGTACTATTGAGGGTCCAAAAGATAACGAAACTAAGTACGGTGCTTTCATGAAAGCAAACTTTCAACCATGGTGCGGAAGTTTCGTAAATTGGTGCGGGTCAGAATCTGGCGTAAAGATTCCTAATACTGTTTATACACCAGGCGGTGCGGCAGCATTTAAAAAAGCAGGAGCTTGGATTGATGTAGATGTTGCAGATCCAGAACCAGGAGATATAGCCTATTTTGATTTCCCATCAGATGGTGTCGATAGAATTTCTCACGTAGGTATTGTTGTCAAAGATAATGAAGATGGCACAGTCTGGTGTATAGAAGGCAACACATCTTCAAAGAAGTCTGGAAGTCAACGAAATGGCGGAGAAGTGTGCAAGCAACTTCGTGCATATAAGAAAAATAAAGCTGGGGTTTTAATTTCAATCGTGGGCTTTGGAAGACCAAAGTTTGGCGCAGCATCTAAATCTGCAGATAAGCCAGCAGCAAAAACTTCAACATCTAAAATAAAAAAGTGCCCAACCTGCGGTAAATGAAAAAATATTCAATAAAAATAGAGATTGATGCTGTAGTAGAAGCATTTAGCTCAGAAGATGCAAAAGAGTATATCAGTGATATATTTGGTGTTGACGAAGAAATTGTTTCCGTCAAGATTAAAAAAATAGAAGAAAGATAATTTTATTGAAAAATGTAATAGTAACTGGTGCCAGCTTTGGCATAGGTGAAGCAATATCAAAGGCACTTTCTTCAGATTTTAATGTTTTAGCCTGTGCAAGAAGAAAAGATTTACTACAAACACTCTCTTTGTACAGCGGCAACATAACCCCAATTGAATTTGATATAACAAATACAGAGTCTGTTAAAAACTTAACTAATATTATTTCTGATGTTAGCATACATGCTTTAATAAATTGTGCTGGCGGTGGCGGTGGACCAATGAAAACCAATATATTAGAAGAAGAGCAAGAGTTTTTAAATAATTCTTTTAATCTTAATGTGTCTTCAACATTTAATCTAATAAAATCAGTATACCCAAGAATGAAGAACGAAGAGCACCCAATAGTAATAAATATAACTTCAATAGCTGGATATCAAATATTTAGATCTTCATCTCCATACACAATGTCTAAGCACTCTCAAGCAATAATGTCTAAAATATTAAGAAGAGATTTAGCGCCGCATGGAATTAGATTAACTGAGTTTGTACCTGGATCTGTAAATAGTCATAAAGACAGTAGCCAAAGTAGTTCAATAATGCCAGAAGATATTGCTGAAATAGTTTCATTTATTGTAAAGTCAAAAAGTCCTGTGAACATAAACACCATATATGTTAGCCACATACAAGATGTTCCGTTTTTGTCTTGACAAGCAGCTCAAAACACCTGTATAATAATATACAGGTCCAAAATAGATAAATAGGTAAAATGTTACATTTATATGAAAACGGAGTAGAAGTTCTAAGAAAAAAAGCTAACAATAATAAGTTAGATATTTATTGGAACAACTATAATCTAATTGTTTGGAGTAAGGACCAAGGCGGGTTCTTTAGCACTGATGGTGCTTATAGGAACAATAGCTGGGGGATCAAAAAAGAGTTCCCAGTAAACAAAAAAGGAACCTGGGCCTTGCCTGAAAAATATGTCAAATATTTTAGATAACTATAGATACGATGAAAACGATATAGAATGGCAAGACCTAGCTGGATGCTTGGGAATGGACACTCTTCTATTTTTTGAAAAATACGAAACAGATGTTCAAATCGCCAAAGCAATAGATGAATGCTGCCTATCTTGTCCAGTTAGAAAGATGTGTTATCAGGCTGGAGTGGACGGCAGCGAGTACGGGGTTTGGGGTGGAATCTACCTAACACTTGGTAAAATTGATAAAATGAAAAATATACATAAAACAAAAGAAACTTGGAAAAAATTAAAATGATATTTATAAATAAAGACAAAGACCACTTTAAGCATGGCATTAATATGTGGAATGGTGAACCCAGAAAACCAGTTTTTTACAATGAGGATATGAAGAAAAAGCTTAGGGAGTTAAACAAGCCAATGTTTTTGCTTATGGATGTTGTTCAGTATCCAGATTTTCTAGCACTGCGTTTGTATGAAGATAACTTTATTCAGTTTGATGGGATAGAAAAAGAAAAAGTAATTGATTATGTTTCAAGAGCAAAAAAGCTTTTAGAATCTTATGGAGTCAGAGTAGAACTTGAGGGAAAGCCAGCATTATGAGTGAAAAAATATTGTGTTATTCATGCAACAAGACTAAGAATAAGTTGAATTTAAAAAGATCTTCTCTTCTTCCAATAAATCTTTTTATGTGCCAAACATGCATAGATGAAAAGATGGAGCCCAGATGGGTCGTAGTTATTTCTGGAAGACAAAATGGTCATGAGTCAGTAAAAGAATTTGTGCAAAAAAAGAAGTATATAGGACCAGAAATTACAGCATCTGAACTATTAATTTAGATCAATTATAAGGTATAATTACCTTATAATGGAAACAATTTATATAACGGTTGTAGCATCAATATTAGCTGCAGCGCTTAGCGGATTTGCTACTGCGCTAGTTAATGGATTTAGGGAATCTAAAAAAGAAAAAACAAGGCGGGAAGAGCGTGAAAAAGACCACCTTAAATTAGATATAAAAGACTTAAAGATAGAGTTATATCAGCTTGAAAAAGAATTAAATGAATGGAAAGACAAATATTATAGAGCCATTCAGGACCTAATTGAAATGAAATCTGAGCTGGAAAGCGTATTATCCCAATTAAATCATATTGAATATCATGAGATGATGGACACAGAATAATTAAAATAGTACAATAAAGGTATGACTTGTATTGTTGCAATTGCCCAAGGCGGCGTAGTTTATATGGCATCAGATCATGCCGCTTCTGAT
>Ga0208359_1000004_pt1 | contig 63619 bp, 56 predicted proteins | sample LakMenEpi26Aug09_FD_150732 | JGI IMG/M metagenome (GOLD analysis project Ga0208359, IMG submission 150732) | Freshwater microbial communities from Lake Mendota, WI - 26AUG2009 deep hole epilimnion (SPAdes) | ecosystem: Environmental > Aquatic > Freshwater > Lake > Epilimnion/Euphotic zone ... | reverse complement strand
TAAAAACCGTAATTTACCATTTATCTCAAGTTAAGGGGATGACACCTATACCTCAAGTGATGGGAATTCAACGCAATTATAATAACTATAATATTTCAAAGGGAGATCTTTATTTAAAATTTCCTGATAAAAGTGGGAAAATTTATTTATTTGTTAATCCTATTAACGTCCATCATGTTTATGTATTAGATAGTGATGATGAACTTCAATTCGGTGGCTATGTGGGTTGGATAGATCAGGAAGGGTTAATCAAAAAACTAGAATTAATAAAGGGTTTGATGATTAACCGTTAATTTATCTAATTGTAATGGATAACATCTCATCTGTAGTGCCAGCGTCCTCGCTGGCTAACTACACCCAGATCCTTGATGATCCTATTTTATTTTAGCAGTTTAATTCTTGTTAATTTGATTAATATAGCAATCCGTGTAGGATTTATGATAAAAACCTGTAGGGGTTGGGTCTCCCAACCCAGGCGCAAAGATGGTTGACCAGACCCAACCCCTACGATAAAATGTTACAACCTCTGGTCTTGAAGGCGCGGATTGCTATAGTTGATTGGATTAGTTAGGAATGAAAAATAAATAACTTGCACAATTACACCCTGGAAACCTCGATCTACTGTAAACTATTGCTCAATTAGTCACCTTATTGGTTTTTCATTCCTTAGCGAGCGGGGACGCTCGCACTACACTTAATATCAAGCGGCGGTAATTCTCACCCCTTCAAATAATGCCACCGCACTAAAAATAAGGAATAGAAAACCTCCGATAGCCGTAATAGTCCGTTCTGAAATTTTTCCCTGAATTAATTTCCCACCTAATACCGCAATAGCCGTACAAATTGTATGTCCAACAATTCCCCCAATAATCACCCCTACAGGGTTATGAAATGTAGCTAATGCAATCGTAGCAATTTGGGTGCGATCGCCCCATTCTGCCACAAATGTTAACACAAAAGCTTCTAATAAAACCCCCCATTTACTTTTCCGTTTCGGAAACTGATTTTCGGCTTTTTCTACTACTTCTAACGCTTCTTCTTGTTCATCACTAACCCCCGCACCTTTCGGCATTTTACTAGCATCATATAATAACTTAAATCCAAATAATGCAAACAGAACAATCTCGGCATAATGAATATAAATCTGAGGTAAGAAAGAAAATATCCGCCCCACACAAACCGAAAGAACTGTCATTGTTGCCAAGGCAGCTACTACCCCGATAAAAACTAATTTTCTATCATTTTTTAAAGATAAAATAACCGCGATAAAAAATGTTTTATCCCCAAGTTCAGAAATAGTAATCAGTAACAGTGCAGCCGTAAAAGCAGTGAGCATAATTTCAATATTAACAAATAGGATAGTTAAAAGCACAGGATTAGGCTTTCGCTGTGATTAGTTTATCAGAAAATCCCTGAATATTTAAGTATTTTTATAGATTTAAAATTCTGATTTTATTCATAAATGAATCACAATATTTTCATAATCAATTCATTTTTATTTAACCCATAAAATTTTAATAAACATCTTTTAAAAATTCAATCCTTAAACCCTTTATCCCTAGAGTTGGCTAAAACCATCACAAATCCATCCTTTCCTTGACAAAATTTATCCAACCGGATATTCCCCTTAGTCGTAAGATCAGAAGATGGATCTTAGACATTGATGTGATGTTCAATTGCAACTTGACTTGATCCCTGGCAAATTTGTATAACCTCTATCGTTAATCCTTATGTCATTTCCCCGTTCTAGCGGTATCTTACTGCATCCCACATCCTTACCGAGTCCCTTTGGCGTTGGAGATATTGGCCCGGTTGCCTATCAGTTCGTTAACTTTTTAAAACAAAGTGCCCAAAAACTTTGGCAAGTCTTACCCCTTGGCCCGACTGGATTTGGCAATTCTCCTTATTTATCCTATTCTGCTTTTGCGGGAAATCCCTTATTAATTAGTTTAGAAATCTTAAAAGAGGATGAATTATTGACCGATGAAGACTTAGCAAATCCGCCGAATTTCCCCAACCATATTGTTAATTTTGACGCGGTTAAAGCCTTTAAAGAGAAACTGTTTCATCAAGCCTGTGTTACTTTTCAAGCCAATGCCACAGAAGAACAGGAAGAAGAATTTAATCGATTTTGTTCTCGCAGTAACTATTGGTTAGATGATTACGCCATTTTCATGTCATTGAAAGAGGCATTTAATGGAGAAAGTTGGAATGAATGGGAAACAGGAATTGCCCTGCGAAAACAGGAATCCTTACATAAATGGGGAGAAAAGTTAGCTAAACCTATCTATTATCATAAATTTCTCCAATTTCAATTCTTCAAACAATGGTCAAAACTCAAACATTATGCCAATGAACAAGGCATCCAAATTTTTGGAGATTTAGCGATTTATGTTGCCCATGATAGTGCCGATGTTTGGTCACATCCTGAAATCTTTTGTTTAGATGAAGAAACCGGAGAAGCATCATTAATGGCTGGAGTTCCACCGGATTATTTTAGCTACACCGGTCAATTGTGGGGAAATCCAGTTTATAATTGGGAACGTTTGCAACAGGACGGATTCTATTGGTGGCTGCAACGAATTGAATCTTTATTAGGCTATTTAGATTTAGTTAGAATTGATCATTTTCGGGGTTTAGAATCATTTTGGGCCGTTCCTCAAGGGGAAACAACCGCTATGAATGGTCAATGGGTAGACGCACCGGGAAATGCCTTTTTTAGTTTATTAAATGAGAAATTAGGCGAATTACCAATTATCGCCGAAGACTTGGGAGTTATCACCCCAGAAGTGGAAGCATTGCGGGATAAATATGGTTTACCCGGGATGAAAATTCTACATTTTGCCTTTGATTCCGGTTCCGGTAATCCCTATTTACCCTATAATTACGGTTCAGCAAATTGGGTGGTTTATACCGGAACCCATGACAACGATACAACGGTGGGTTGGTTTAACCGTCGGAGCTTACAGGAACAAGCCCGAGTCACCCGCTATTTGGGCTGCACCTCCGGTTATGGCATTCACTGGGATTTAATTCGGTTAGCCATGTCCTGTGTGGCAAATCAAGCGATTTTCCCCCTACAGGATATTTTGGGTTTAGGGAGTGAAGCAAAAATGAATATGCCGGGAGAAGCTGAAGGTAACTGGGCTTGGCGTTTTCAACCGGGAGTATTAACCGAAGAAATCGGAGAACGCCTCAAGTTTCTAACCGAAACCTACGGTCGTTAAATCAGTTATCAGTGATCAGTCATCAGTTAACAGTGTAAGAGGTATCAGTTATCAGTTCAGGAGTTAATAAATTAACTGTAAACTTCTTAACTGTAAACTTCTTAACTGTAAACTTCTTAACTGATGACTGTTAACTGTTGACTGTTAACTGATGACTGTTAACTGATGACTGGAGGAAGGTGGGAATTATAACTTCGATAAATCTTCAGCTTTGAAAACCACTTCTTGAACCTGACCGGGTTCCCCAAGACTTTTGGCTTCTCCGTTATTAACGGTTACGAGAACTCCTCCAGCATTTCCAGTAAACACAACAACCTTATCTTTCGCTTTCCAACTGCGTTGTGTTCCCCCTTCTAAGGTACCTTCAAATGCGGTTTTACCATCCACTTCAATAACTACCCAGGAGGGATCTTTCGCCACTATCCCCACTTCTACTGTCTTTTCAGTTTTTGATTGGGCGGGGGACTCCGTTTCATATACTTTTTCAACGGTTGTTGTTACCTTTTGGGTCGTTGAAGATGGGGGAGAAGAAACGAATTGACTAGCGGAAGTGGATGGTTTTTTTGGCTGAACTACCGCCTGACGCAGTTGAGGATTAACCTCCGGTGGGTTAGTTGTGGCAACGGGTTCACCCGATACACTCGCAAAATTAGCGGTTTTATTCAGATAAGAAACCCCGTTAATCGCACAAATAATTAATAGGATATAAGTTAAGTAAAGATGGGTGGGTCTTAATTGTGGAAGGGTCAAGAAATTAAGTTTTGATTTCATCCCCACTTTTTGAGGTTCGGGGAGGAAAAAGTTAGCCAGTTCTACTCCATTTAAACCCAAAGCATCAGCATAGGTACGGATTAACCCTTGAGTATAAACTGGTTCTGGGAGTTGTTCTGTCCTAGCTTCTTCTAAAGATTGTAATAAATGGGAACGGATTCGAGTGTAAGCCGCTACCATATCTAAAGAGAGGGAATGACCGAGACGAGTTTCTCTGAGTTGTCCTCCAATTTCTACTAATCGCTGAATCAGTTCAGGATCATAGGAATTAAGGGTTGGGCTAGGATTTTTAGCCATTTTAAACGGTAAGACAAATAAATCAGTTTTCATAATCATTTACTCCTTGATGTCTACAGGGTGAACGGGCACACTAACCAATGGGGATGAAATGGGATTTCGTAAGAACTCAATTTCCCAGGCACTCAGAGAACGATATTGACCCTCTGGCAATGGGGATTTTTCAGGAGGTTGGAGTTGAATTGAGCCAATGGCAGTTCGGTGTAATTTAATTACTGGATAACCTAACTGTTCGGCAACTCGGCGAATTTGCCGCTTTCTACCCTCATATAAAATCACTTCCAATAAAGTCTGGTGATCTGAATTTTGTTGAATACACCGAACTTGAGCAGGTAATGTTTTTCTTCCTGCCAATAGCACACCCTGACGCCAAGCCTGTAATATTGAATCCGATGGATTTCCGGCAACCCAGACTTGATAAGTTTTAGGAATCAAATGACGAGGATGAGTTAAACGAAAGGTTAATTCTCCATCGTTGGTCAGTAATAATGCCCCTGTAGAATCGACATCCAAGCGTCCAACCGGATGAATGCCTTGACCTACTCGCATTTTACGCGGAAGTAGATCCAAAACGGCAGGTCGTCCGTTGGGGTCTAAACAAGTCGATACAACTCCTATCGGTTTATGGAGTAATAAGTAGACTGGCTCAGGTCGGTAGTTGGGTTTAATTGACTTCCCATCGACCTCAATTTGATCGCAATTCGGATCGGCTTTTTGTCCCAACTGGGCTAAATTGCCATTCACCCGTACCCGTCCCGCTTGAATCATTTCTTCGGCGTGACGGCGGGAGGCAATACCCCATTGAGCCATAATTTTTTGTAGCCTTTCATCCATGCTGATCGGTAACTGTCCTTGACTAATGGTAGATCTATTCAAACCAAGGGAGACTATGTACAAATATTACAGCAATCCGCAATTAATCCTACTATCAATCTGAGTTTGGTGTGGAATAATGTGGGGATGGGTGATTCTGGAGTAGCTATGGCATTGATTCAGACTGGGGCCAAACCCTTAATTGGAAGTATATTATCAAAGGCAATTGGGCTTTGGTTGCGATCGCAAGTTGACAAAATTGATCACCTACAACTCAATATCGAAGGTAGTAATCGTTCTTTGCTGTCCGGGGATATTCCAGGGGTGTCTGTCGCTGCGGAGAATGCCATCTATCAGGGGTTACATTTAACTCAAGTCCAATTACAAGGGTCAAATATTCGGTTTAATCTGGGTCAAATTTTAAAAGGTCAACCTTTACACCTGTTAGAACCTTTTTTTGTCACCGGAAATCTACACTTACATCAATTGGATCTGAATCAATCCCTACAAGCTCCAATGTTAGTCCAGGCATTAAACGAGTTTGTTTTGTCACTGTTGATCGCTTTGACCCAATCTTCATCCCAGTCTACTTATGATCTCCAAAAGCAGCAAAATGACTCTTGGGTGCAATCGGTTCAACGGATTCAAAACCCCCAAATTACCCTAGAAACCGGTCATCTAATTTTAAACGCCCAACTGCTTTTCGACTCAGGTGAACTATTATTTTTTCAATTAAAAACCGGATTGGAAATTGCTAATTTCCGTGAACTGATGTTGGTTCAGCCCCAAGTCCAAATTTATGACATTGATACTGAACTGCACCTAGATAATTATATCATTGATCTAGGTTCAGATATCAAAATTCAAGACTTAATTTTATCCCCTGGATTACTTGAAATTCAAGCCACACTCAAAATCAATCCCTAATCAGTTATCAGTCATCAGTTATCAGTTATCAGTTTAAGAGTTATCAGTATTGCCCATTACCCATTACCCATTACCCATTACCCATTACCCATTACCCATTACCTAACTATTTAGGGTTGCAATGTGGAAACCAACGGCCAAGTCTTAATAACAAAAATACCAACGGCAACAATTCCTAAGACCAATTCAATCACATTGCCTAAAACTGAACCGATAAAAACCCCAATACTAGCCTTAAAAGCTGGCTTGATTCGTTCCGTTAATTTAACATCCCGTTGATATAGAAATTCCCCAATAAAAGCACCCAAAATCGGCCCAATTAAAACCCCTAATAACGGCCCTCCAAAGGGTAAAGCGGGTAAAAGTCCGAATAATCCCACAACCAATCCAATAATTGCTCCAAACTGCGCCCATTTACTCGCCCCAAACTGTTGTAATCCCAAAATTGTCGCTAAATAGACAATCACCATACTTAAAATTAAAATCGAAATTACCACAATCATCGGCCCCACAATTCCCGTAAATTTTGTGGCAATTCCCCAAACTAAAATAGCACCTAAAATTAAACTGGTTCCAGGTAATAAAGGAACAACAATTCCAATAATACCCACCATCATAAAAGCAATCAAAATCCAATATAAAATCCAATAGTTCATGGTGCGTTAATTTTTTGAGTGGTTAGTGAGAACCGCTTGAGCAAAGCGCTCTTGTCCTTCTTCCAAATTCCGGGGAATCCCTTGAGGATAAGTTTTAGTAATTATAGCCTGTAGGAGTTCTACCCCATTACCGGGGTTAGGATGGGTACTCAAAAATTCTGGTGGAGACCCCCCCGAATTAGCAGACCCTAAAATCTGCATTAGTTCTACTAAACCTTTGGGGCTGTAACCAGCTTTCGTCATGAATTCAAACCCCAAGCGATCGCTTTCTAATTCATCTGCACGACTATACTTAAGGTTAACTAAAGGATAGGAAGATTGAGCCGCCGCCGATTTCTGCACAACCCGCAATCCCACTTCATCGACATAATTTTGTAATGTGGAATCGGGATATAAACCCCCATACTGCTCCGCTAGTTGTCCTCTGGATTTGAGTCCTAAAACAATTTCTTGACGGGGAGAAAGACTAACGTGCTGTACTTCTCCTGTGATCGGATTTTTTTCAACATTGGTGTAGTAACTGATTAATCCAAATAGGGCAAATACAAGCCCAATCAACATACGCAGTAAAAATTTTTTCATAAAAATATCTCAAGACTTGCCCTTGATAATAACAATTTTTTTTAAAACCTGATTTTAGTAAAATTATTTTAAATTTTAGATAAAAAACTCATATTTTTTTGATTGATTTATATCAAAAGACAGATACTACTTTTTAATTTATAGTTTAGAATGGGTGTGGGTTTTATTGATACTTTTGCGAAGCATTTTTAGGTGGGGTGGGTGAGATCAGAATTTAAGTTATCTTTGATGATGTCACCCACCCTAAAAATATTGGGTTTATAGCAATCCCATGGGCAAAGATTCACTCAATGCCATCACCATAGAGTTAGTAACGGGTAAACTATCTATTACCATTGCCAAACACAATAGCATTAAATAAAAAATGGAATATTTAAACAGCGATCGCGCTACATCTCGTTCCGAGGGAGATTGTAATAATTGCCAAGCTTTTTGTAGGAAAATCACCCCTAATATCAGAGCGATCGCCCCGTAAACAAAACCACTGGTATGTAAGGGATAAACTAACAATAACGTTGAGGGAACCATAATTAAGCTATAAATCCAAATTTGTTTAGCTGTAACTTCATCCCCTTCAATCACAGGTAACATCGGAACCCCAACTTCCTTATATTCATCTCGGATCATCATGGCTAAAGCCCAAAAATGAGGCGGTGTCCAGAGGAAAATGATCGCAAATAATAGCCACGCTGCCCAACTTAAATCCCCGGTAACTGCCGCCCATCCGACTAAAGGAGGAATCGCTCCAGCGGCTCCCCCAATTACGATATTTTGGACACTATGACGCTTTAACCAATGGGTATAGATCAGGACATAAAAAACAATTCCCGATAGGGCGAGACAAGCTGTTAATAAGTTAGCAAAAACCGTCAGTAAGGTAAAAGAAGTAATAGCAAGAGCGATCGCAAAAATTAGAGCATCAATGGGTTTAACTCGACCCGAAGGAATCGGCCGCCAACGAGTCCGTTCCATAATATAATCAATATCTCGGTCATACAAACAGTTGATGGTGTTAGCAGAACCCGACGCTAAAGCACCCCCAGTTAATGTTACCAATAACAATAGGGGATCAACTTCTCCTTTTGAGGCTAACCACATTCCGGCGGAGGTTGTAATTAATAACAACAGAATAATTCTAGGCTTGGTCAGTTGATAATAACTTTGCAGCACTTGTAAAATATTCTCGTGGTGTCGGGATACCTGGGTTTGAATCACTTCTTGCATGAATTTATGACCTATAGAATTTGTTGATTTTCTGACGGTAATCAGCGATAAGTAATTAGTTATAAGTAAACATAATAGTCATCAATTATTAACTATTAACTCATCACTGATAACTCATCACTGATGACTGATGACTGATGACTGATAACTGATAACTGATGACTGACGATCCCGTAGGGCGAGAATACTAAAACAAACTAAAGTTCCCAGAAGTGTAGCACCCATGGCTTGATGAGCAACAGTCAAGGGTTCCACCTGTAACCGCATTTTATAGGTAGCTACCCCCAAAAGAATTTGAGCGATTAAACAAACTCCGGCGATATTTCCTAAAGTTCTGAGTTTAGGATGTAAGGCAGAAGTTCGCCAAACCAAGACAATCAGAATTAGGGTGGCCAGGGTGGGGGGAACTACCCCGAAAAGATGACTATTCATCACGGTACAGAGTTGGGAGGTTCCCAAACATTGATGTAAAGCCCATTGAGAACCCACTAAGGCTCCTAAAATGCTTTGTAAATAGACTAAAATTGCTGCGGTAAGACTGATTTCCGGTAGCTTTCCCACCCCAGCCGCGCCTTGATAGGGTAACAGCAAACAACCGATAATCAGCAGAATGGTGAAAAATAGCAAGGCGGTTCCCAAATGGGCGGTCACAATATCAAACCGCAGGAGTTGCGTCACCGTCAGTCCTCCTAAAACCCCTTGAAATATAATTAAAGCCAGGGCGAATAAAGCAGCCCAAGGCAACCATTTAGGTAAATCCCGTCGATCCCACCAGGATAATCCCACTAGGGCGATCGCACCCAGTCCGATCCCAGCCGCATCCAAACGGTGAAACCATTCCAAGAAGACTTGCAGATTCATTTGGGCGGTGGGCACTAACTTCCCGTAACACAAGGGCCAGTCAGGACAGGCTAATCCAGCATTCATCACTCGGGTTGCACTGCCCACGGCCATCAATAGTAAGGTAGCAATACTCAGTTTCCAGACCAGACGGCGGATTCTATCCTGGGCTTTAGAGCCGTTCTGTTGGGTCTGGGGGGTTGATAAACTGGGATCATGAAGGAGAGTCTGGGTCATGAGTTCTACCGATTTAACTGGACTAATGCTAATTGAAACATGATGGTTAATTCTACCTATCTCAGTCGAAAATGTGGTATGCAGTTGAACAGACTTAAGATAAGTTTTCCGATTTTGGGCAGTACGCTCGGCGTTGACCGTTGACCCGACAGCCCAATTCTAAAGAAAATCTGTGAATATTACTCAATCTCGTTCTATGAGTTTTGTGATCTGTTTTACCGTAGAGGCGGGATTTTAGATAGACAATCAACCCTGATGTTCAGATTTCTCAACCAGCTATTTTCTCAACCAGCTATTAAGATTAAACAAGCGTGTATGTATATAAGTGTATCTTCCCATCCGATATCGGTGTTGGGGATGGTCAATAAGGAGGAATCAACGTGAAAATTCCGAGTTCAATTTTGACCCTACTGGTGGGGATCGGGATTACTCTCGTATCTCTCTGGTATGGTCAAAACCACAATTTATTACCCGTGGCTGCCACTGAACAAGCGGCGCAAGTCGATGGTCTATTTGATATTATGATGACCATTAGCTTTGGCCTAGTGCTTCTGGTAGAAGGAGTCCTAGTAGTCGCGGCAATTAAGTTTCGTCGTCGCCCGGATGACAACACCGACGCGGCTCCGATTCACGGGAATATTCCCCTAGAAATCGTCTGGACAGCAATTCCGGCGGTGGTAGTTTTGGGAATTGGTATTTATAGTTTTGAAATCTATAACAATATGGGGGGACTTGATCCGATGGCATCGGGTCAACACTCTATGCACGCCCACGGCAAAATGAATGGAGCGGCGATCGCAGCCCCCTTAATCGACGGTCAGCCCCCCCAAGCCCCCCGTGAACGAGGGGTGGGGGGGAAGCCAGAACTCACCCAAATTGCCTTGGGAATTGGGGCATCTCCTAGCCAAGAAGGGAAAGCCGCGGCCGTGAATGTGGATGTTACCGGGTTACAGTTTGCCTGGCTTTTCAACTACAAAGAAACAGGCATTAACGCGGGGGAACTTCATGTCCCCATCGGTCAAGAAGTGCAGTTAAATATGAGCGCCCAAGATGTGATCCATGCCTTCTGGATTCCGCAATTACGGTTAAAGCAAGATACTATCCCCGGTCGGATTACAGAACTCCGGTTTACCCCTAACAAACTAGGAACCTATCCGATTGTCTGCGCCGAATTGTGTGGTAGTTATCATGGGGCGATGCGATCGCAAATGATTGTCGATACCCCAGAGGATTATCAAGCCTGGGTTGCAGAAAATTTAGTAGCAAGTAACCCTGACCTGCAAACAGCCGTTGCGATTAATCCCGCAGAACTCAGCGAGGGCGAATTTTTAGCCCCCTATGCCAACGAAAATCAGTTATCAGTCAACAGTGAACAGTTATCAGTGATGAGACAGTTGACTGTTGCTTCGAGTCAACAAAATCTTGATTTTGTTTCTAACACTGATTACTGATTACTGATTACTGATTACTGAATTCCTATGGCACAAGCACAACTTGATCTCACGGCTAATGTTCCTAAACCTCATCATGAGGAAGAAAGACGTTGGCAAGATTTTTTTGGTTTTAGTACGGATCACAAAGTCATCGGGATTCAATATCTCGTCACGGCATTTTTCTTTTATTTAGTCGGTGGAGCCTTGGCCACGGCCGTTCGGACAGAACTGGCAACCCCCGATCCCGATTTTGTGACTCCTGAAGTCTATAACAGCCTATTCACGGTTCATGGCACGGTGATGATCTTCCTTTGGATCGTTCCGGCTGGTGGCGGTTTGGCCAACTATTTGATCCCCTTAATGGTAGGAGCGAAGGATATGGCCTTTCCCCGTTTGAATACCGTGGGTTTTTGGTTAATTCCTCCGGGGGGAATTTTGCTGTTAGCTAGTTTCTTGGTGGAAGCTCCCCAATCTGGTTGGACATCTTACCCGCCTTTAAGTCTGTTATCGGGCCAATTCGGAGAGGAAGTTTGGATTCTCAGCGTTTTATTGTTGGGAACTTCTTCGATTTTGGGGGCGGTGAATTTCTCCGTCACAATTTTCAAGATGCGGATTCCCACCATGGGATTGAACGATATGCCCCTATTTTGTTGGGCCATGATCGCTACTTCCGCCTTAGTGCTGTTATCTACTCCGGTTTTAGCAGCAGCTTTAATTCTTCTATCCTTTGATTTAATTGCCGGAACCAGTTTCTTTAACCCCACCGGGGGCGGTGATCCGATCGTTTATCAGCACTTATTCTGGTTTTATTCCCATCCGGCGGTATATATCATGGTCTTGCCCTTTTTTGGGGTGATTTCCGATGTGCTTCCGGTTCATGCTCGCAAACCGATTTTTGGTTATCAAGCGATCGCCTATTCCAGTTTAGCCATTAGCTTTTTAGGCTTAATTGTCTGGGCGCACCATATGTTCACCAGTGGAACTCCGGGCTGGTTACGGATGTTTTTTATGATCACCACAATGATCATTGCCGTACCGACTGGAATTAAGGTGTTTGGCTGGTTAGCCACCATTTGGGGCGGAAAACTGCGCCTGAATAGTGCCATGCTCTTTGCCATGGGGTTTCTGGCTACCTTCGTTATAGGCGGTGTCACCGGAATTATGATGGCGTCGGTTCCCTTTGATATTCACGTTCACGATACCTATTTTATCGTGGCCCACTTCCACTATGTTCTCTTTGGTGGGGCGGTGTTTGGGGTGTTTGCCGCTATTTATCATTGGTTCCCGAAAATGACCGGACGGATGATGAATGAACCCTGGGGAATCGTTCACTTTGCTCTCACCTTTGTGGGTACGAACTTAACCTTTATGCCCATGCACGCCTTGGGATTAATGGGAATGCCCCGTCGGGTGGCGATGTATGACCCCCAATTCACCACGCTGAATCAGGTCTGTACCCTGGGTAGTTATATTCTGGCCGTTTCTACCTTCCCTTTCTTAATTAATGCGGCTTGGAGTTGGTTCAAAGGGCCGAAAGCCCCCGATAATCCCTGGGAAGCCCTAACCCTAGAATGGATGACGTCTTCTCCCCCTCCGATTGAAAATTTCTTAGTTACCCCGGTATTAAAAACTGGGCCCTATGACTACGGTAGTCGCAAAACCTTGGCTATTCGTCAACGGTTAAAACAAATGACCGGAGACCGTCCCAAAGAGGTTGGGATTCCGATGTCTCAAGCGAAATCTTCGACTTTATTTACAGACTCCGGTTCAACCACGGTGTTAGAAGCGGAAAAGGATACCAACGATCAATGAATTACGAATTACGAATTGGGAATTATTGTGCAGACTATCTAGCAGCGTGTCTCTAATAACTCGTAATTATTAATTTGTAATTCGTAATTATTTATCTGTCAACTTTACCGAGTTAATTCATGCAAGGTTCAGCCATTAACGATTCTCAAACTGTTCTGGGATATGCACAGGAGGCAACTGCCTCTGGACATGAACACGAAGAACATCCCGATTTGCGAATGTTGGGGGTGGTGGTCTTCCTGGTGGCGGAAAGTATGATCTTTTTGGGGTTATTTTCTGCCTATTTAATTTATCGAGCCATGTCCCCGGTTTGGCCCCCTGAAGGAACAGAACGAGAATTACTACTACCAGCGATTAACACTGTGGTTCTGATTTCTAGTAGTTTTGTCATGAACCAAGGGGCAATTGCTATTAAGAAAAATGACTCTGCGGGGTTGCGAAATTGGTTTATTGCTACAGCAATTATGGGGTTAGCCTTTTTAGCAGGTCAAGCCTACGAATACAGCCAGTTAGAGTTTGGATTAACCACCAATTTATACGCCAGTTGCTTCTATGTTTTAACCGGGTTTCACGGTTTGCACGTGACCTTTGGAGTGGTATTAATTTTAGCGGTTCTCTGGCGCGGGCGCAATACTGACCATTATAGCAAAGAGTCCCATTTTGGCCCAGAAGCGGCTGAATTATATTGGCACTTCGTTGATGTAGTTTGGATTATTCTGTTCATTTTGCTGTATTTGTTGTAAGTAAAAGTAGAGACGTGCCAATAGCCTACGGTATCGCTGCGCTCAGCCACGTCTCTACTGAAGCACTCAATTTTCTTTTAACTTAGGAAATATGCTCAATGAATAGCGACAGTTTAGAACAAGCCAAAAATAGACAGCAAGTATTCGACTTATGATTTAACTCGTCTGATTTCTTTAATTGGATGGCATAATTATTTACCCGCCCAATCTCAACTTCCTAACCTTCCAGAAAAAAACTTCAATTGTTTGATTAAAGCCCTAGGTGAAGACCCGGCCCGTTATGTGGATGTGGCGTTAAAAACTTTGGGAATTGAACAGGTGATTACGTCTCCAGTTATTCTTTCTAAAATGGGTTATGGAGATAGTACAGTTCGGCAAACGGTAGAACTCTGCTATGTGGCATTTGTACAGTTTATTGACCCCCTACCCAATGCTAATCAAAAACCTGCGGAATTCCGAACCTTAGCACTTGCTTTAAGGGGTGTAATTCCTATTAATAATAAGGGGGATTTTACTCAGCAAGCATTGGAATTAGATGCCCGAATGGCCGCAGAAGTCACAGAAATTCTTCGTCGTGTTGTTGTAGAAAGTTTGGATAAGTTATAACATGGAAAAATCAATAGAACTGCGAACGTAAAAGTAAAACCGCAGTATTGGGTGCATTCCGATTCCTGAATTGAATGATCAATTGCCGTACTCAGTAGATGGGGATTAATTAATCAACCGACAAGAATCATCCTTGTGGGAGATGTGAGGGTGGTCTAGTAAACGTTTACTGATTGATTCGACCTATCAACTTAAACATTTGAGTACAGTTATCGCCTTATGGAAAAGGAAGCCAACCAAATTTTATGAAAGCAATACAAGCAAATAACCAAAATTCTTTAAAAACTTTAAATCGAATTTTCACCAGATTTAATCACGATTTTTCTCTGATTTTAGCCCATTGTAATTATAGAATGGTTAGAGAAAAATTTATTAAACAATTAGAAGAACAACATTCTAACTTAATTAAAAATATTGTCATAGATGCCGATGTTACTAATCTTTATAATACATTGGTTAAAGCCATTGAAACAGAAGAAAATCCCCCGATAGCTTTAATCATATCCGGTTTGGAGTCTAACGAACAACTGGAAATTTTGATTAAAATTATGAATCAAATGCGAGAGGAATTTCGCCGGAAATTTGAATTTCCTTTGGTATTGTGGGTTACAGATTCTCTCTTACAATCTTTAATTCGCTTGGCTCCTGATTTCCATAGTTGGTCAACCTCAGTTTCTTTTGAAATTAGTACGGAGGATTTATTACAGTTTATCAAACAAATGACAGAGCAAGTTTCTGTTAAAGTATTAGATAGTGGTGCTGGTATTTTTTTGGCGAATTCTTCTTTTAATTTAGAGTTTGGTTCACCTTTAAGATTAGAATTAGAATCGGCTCGCCAAGAGTTACAGAAGCGGGGAGAACCCTTAGATATTGAACTAGAGGCTGGTTTAGAGTTTATATTGGGTCGAATTTCTGATCATTTTAATCCAGTTGCTTTACAACATTATGAACGAAGTTTGCAGCTTTGGAAACAAACTAATCATTTAATTCGCCATAGTCAGTTATTATTTTATGTTGGATTTTGGTGGCACAGTTACGGAATTTTACATCGATTTCAAAAAGAATCTGCTTATCATCAAGCTAAAACCTATTATACTCAATCTATCGAAGGGTTTAAACAAGCTGACCGTTGGGATTTAGTGGCTAAATTTATTAATGCTTTAGCTGATATTTTATTTGGATTAAAACAATGGCAAGAATTAGAAACCGTTGCTAAAGAATCGATTCATTATAATCGGACTTACGGTTATCCCTTCCGAGAAGCTCGGGCTTATCATTTTTTGGCAGAAGTTTCTTTGGCTCAAAATTCTCCCTCAGAAGCCAGAAATTTAGCAGAAAAAGCTCAAAATTTGTTAATTAAAACCTGCTCCACTTATCAGGCTAAAACATCAGAGCAACAGTCGATTTTAGACTGGGAAACCTCCTATCATCAAGGATGGTATTTATTTACCCTAGCTCACGCCTATCAACAATTGAATCAACAGCAAGAAGCGATTAATATTCTGGAAAAAGCCAAAGCTCGAACTAAACCTCACTATGACCCAGACCTCTATATTAAAATTTTACAACTTTTACAGGATTTATATTTCCAAAAAGGCGAATATTTAATGGCTTATGAAATCAAACAAAAACGTCGGGAAATTGAACAACAATTTAGATTAAGAGCGTTTATCGGAGCCGGAAGACTCGGACATATTCAAAGCATTACTAACCCCGGTTTACCCCCAGTTAACTACCCCAAAATTATTAATCCCGAAATTAGTGCTTCCGGTCGTTTATCCGTGGTAAATTGGCTGTGTGAACGCATTAGAAGAAATGATTGTCGATTAACAGTGATTTATGGACAGTCTGGAGTGGGTAAAAGTTCGATTTTGCAAGCGGGATTTATTCCAGAATTACAAAAAAATACGATTGAAACTCGTTACTGTATCCCAGTATTACTGCAAGTTTATACCAATTTTAGTCGGGAATTTTCTCGGGCTTTAGCCAAGGGAATTAGGGAGTTTAAAAATATTGAGTTAGATTCTTCTATTTTCAATAATCAAGAGATAATTTTAGAGGAAATTAGAGCTTTAGTCAATCAAAATTTCTGGGTGATTATTATCTTTGACCAATTTGAAGAATTTTTCTTTGCTTGCAAAGATAATCAACAGCGACAAACCTGTTATAAATTCATCAAAGATTGCTTAGATATTCCCTATGTAAAAATTGTTTTATCCTTACGAGAAGATTACTTACACTATTTATTAGAATGTAGTCGTCAAGGCTATTTAGAAAGTATTGGGAATAATATTTTAGATAAAAACATTCTATCATATATTGGGAACTTTACACGAGAAGAAGCTAAATCTGTGATTCAAAGTTTAACAGAAAGAACTCAATGTGTCCTTGAACCTGCTCTAATTGAAAAATTAGTTGAAGATTTAGCTGAAGATTTAGGAGAAATTCGACCAATAGAATTACAAGTTGTGGGTTCTCAGTTGCAGGCTCAAAATATTAACACATTACAACAATATCAACAAGCGGGAAAAAAGAAACAGTTAGTTGAAGACTATTTAGATGAAGTGATTCAAGATTGTGGTTTAAGTAATAAAAGTTTAGCGGAGTTAGTGCTTTATTTACTAACGGATGAAAATAATACTCGTCCTTTAAAAACTCGCGCTGATTTAGTCCGAGGAATCAAAGAAATAACCAACCATTTTGACAATATTAATCAAAATTTGGATACGGTTCTGAAGATTTTTGTCCTCTCTGGTTTAGTTTTTCTTTTACCTGAAATTCCGGTGGAACGGTATCAACTGGTACATGATTATTTAGTCGGTTTAATTCGTCAAAATCGTGGTTCTGTAATTTTAGAACAGTTGGAGATAGAAACCAAAAAACGCCAACAAGCAGAAGCCAAAAATAAAGAACTTTGGCAACTTTTTGCCCGTTCGACGATAATTGGTGGTGGAATGGCACTTTTATTAACCTTAGCATTAGGATTTTTAAGAATTTCAGAAGTTAAAAATAAACAAGTTAACTTAGCTTTAGAAAATACTAAATACACAGCTTTAACCACAGAAAATAATCAGCTTGAAGCCTTATTAACCTTAGTCACCGCCGGAAAGTTGTTATCTCATCAAACCCCTAAATCTGCCATTGAGCAAGAAACTCAGAGCAAATTAAGTATTGCTGTTCAAGTGATTCAAGAGGAAAATATTTTAGATGGACATGACAAAAATAATGTTTTAAGTGTGAGTATTAGTCCTGATAATCAACTGATTGCTTCTGCAAGTGAAGATAAAACGATTAAATTATGGAATCGTGAAGGTAAAGTTATTCAGACTTTAAAAGGACATAAAAAGTCTGTTTGGTTTGTTACCTTTAGTCCGAATAGTCAACTTATTGCCTCGGCGAGTAAGGATAAGACAATAAAACTTTGGACAAAAGATGGAACAATTATTAGAACATTGGAAGGACATAAAGATGAAGTCAAATGGGTTAGTTTTAGTCCTGATGGTCAACAAATTGCTTCCGCAAGTAAAGATAAAACAGTTAAAATTTGGAGTTTAAATGGTAACTTAATTAAAACCTTAAATGGACATAAAACACCTGTTCTCAGCGTTGTTTTTAGTCCTGATAATCAACTTATTGCTTCATCAAGTGAAGATGGCATAATTAATATTTGGACTCGCCAGGGGGAACTCATTAAAACAATTCCAGCCCATTCTAAACCAATTTGGAGTATTATTTTTAGTCCTGATAGTCAAATAATTGCCTCGGCGAGTGATGATAAAACCGTGAAATTATGGAGTCGAGAAGGTCAATTAATTAGAAGTTTAGCAGGATATCAACAAGCGGTTAATAGTGTTGATTTTAGTCGAGATGGTAATTTAATTGCTACGGGAAATACGGATGAAATGATTAAAATTTGGACAAAGGAAGGTTTGTTAATTTCGACTCTGCAAGGACACAAGGGTGGGATTAATCAAGTCAGTTTTTCTAAGCAAAAAGAGATGTTGGTTTCTGCAAGTCAAGATGGTATCGTTAGAGTTTGGAATTTACAAGCCCTACCTCGAATGATTCAACTGAAAGATTATAAAATTTATAGTAGTAATTTTTTGGGTAAAAATAGTGATTTAGTTGCTTCTCCTGGCAAAGATTTAAGAACCAATGATCATGTTGTTGTATTATGGACTTTAAATGGAGAAGTAAAACAGACGTTTAGGGGTCATAGTGATACGGTTAATAATGTCAGTTTTAGTCCTGACCAAAAAATGATTGCATCAGCCAGCGACGATAAAACAGTAAAAATTTGGGATTTAGAAGGTAAGAAAATTAATACTATTGTTCATCCATCGGCTGTTTGGACTGTGGTTTTTAGCCCTAATAATCAGTTTATTGCGACCGCCAGCAATGACAATAAAATTCGGATTTGGGGAATTGATGGAACCTTAAAACAGACTTTGGAGGGTCATAAAGAACAAATCAATGATTTAAGTTTTAGTCCCGATAGTAAAATTTTAGCTTCTGCGAGTAATGATAAAACTGTTAACCTATGGGATGTCAGTAAAGGGCGTTTTATCACTTCCTTAATTGCGGCTAAAATTCGATTTAGTTCTGTTAGTTTTAGTCCCGATGGACAATTGATTGCAGCTAGTAAAGATGGAGAATCTATTTCAATTTGGAAAAAGCAAAATTCAACCTGGGAACCCCTGCAAACTTCTGTTGTTTTAGGAAAACACTGGAAAGTAATTTATGAAGTTAATTTTAGCCCTAATAGTAAAATTTTGGCTTCTGCCAGTGCAGATGGTACAATTAAGCTTTGGGATGTTAATGGAAATTTAATTACAACTTTAAAGCCAAGTTTAGAACCTATTTTATCAGTTAATTTTAGCCCTGATGGGAAAAGCTTAGTCGGAATTCAAAAAACAGATCCGAATCAAGTTAGTCGAATTAGTATTTGGAATATTGATACTAATAAAGTGAATAAATATCCTGATATTTTACTAAGCCAGGCTTGTGATCAGCTTTCTAATTATTTAGAAACTAATCCTAATATTAGTGATAGAAACAAAAAAAATTGTGATGAGTTTAATCATTCTCGCTAAAATTGTAGAGACGTTGTATACAACGTCTCTACTCAAAGATGGATTTGCAACTAATTATGGATTTATATTAATCTCGTGGCGGTCTACCCGTATCTTTAATTATTTCTTGACCTTCCTCCCTAGCTTGAGAACAAATAGAGGGTAAATGCTGTTGTTTTAGGGTCGTATTGTTGTGAATGCTACAGGGAAACTTAACAATAGAATTGGAAATAGTCAACTCTGAAGCTTTTGCTTGAGTTGCTGTAATCACCGATAACCCGATTAGGGTTAAAAAGATCAGACTTTGGTGTAACATAATTAGACTCCTTTTGGTATAATGGCAGAATAAATCCGATGATTAAACCCACGAATTAATGCACACAAATAAGGGTTTTAACGGGCTTAAAATTTTAATTAAGGGGGGTTAATAGCCGGATTTCATTCCTCTAAAATAAGTGGGGATGTTATTGACTTCAACCTAAACTACCCAGTTCATGAATAATTGAGTTTTCCAGTCTTAACACTCTACTTTTCTAGTTCAAATTTGTAGATCAGGAATACTTTTAATTTAGATGTAAATTTTTTAAGACTAAGCTTTTGTATCCTTTTCACAGATCTATGCTGACTTCTTCTATCTTTTCTAACACTTATGTTCCCCATCTCATCAACACTTTTTTGATTTCTTCTTGTGTTCTTTTTTCGAGGATGGCAATTAATTCCGACTTCTCTAAATCTATTTCTAAAACTTCTTGTAGGATTCTATCAGCCAATCTTTTTGTATAAGTCCTTATTGATTTTATTAACTATAATTTCAGCATATAGCAACCGCTAAGGTAGTTAGGACACCAGACGGATCTTGTAACCCAGACAGTGAAGTATTTTCCCCTCAGATCCGGCGTTCCCTCCCCCCCTAGCCCCCGTGCACGGGGGTTTGGGGGGCTGTTCCCTGCTATACTAGATACTGAAGAACCTTATTTCAAAGAACAAGAATAAAAATAAGCCCTGAACTCAAGTTCGGGCTTAGGGAAAAAAACTTTGAAATTGATGAAATTTACAGAGAAACCACTTCAACTTCCACATCAGCCGTCACGTCAGAATGTAACTTAATATTGGCTTTATAGGTTCCTAATTTACTGATACTGGGGAGAGTAATTTCCCGACGATCAACTTCTTGACCCGTTGCTTGTTGAATCAATTCTGCTAATTCTTTTTCGGTAACAGTACCAAAAATTGCGTTTTCTTCCCCAACTTGTTTGGCAATTTTGAACACACCCACCGCTTCCAGGGCTTTTTTCTGACCTTCAGCCTGTTGTTTCAGTTCTAGTTGACGTTGACGTTCTTCTTCCCGACGCCGTTCTACCTGTCTGAGAATGCCAGGGGTAGCCCGAACTGCTATACTCTGAGGGATCAAATAGTTACGAGCATAACCCGGGGCGACTTCTACGAGATCCCCATTTTTTCCCAATTTAATCACATCTTTGGTCAGAACCACTTGAGTCCGCTTTGCCATGATCAGTTCCTATATTTTTTTTAACCCAAACACTCTATGTTAACAAAATTAGGGTGCGATCGCAAGTCATGGAATATTACGAGTACAAATGCCAGCAGAATTTAAAGATAGAGACTTAGAAGCTATTGTGATCTTTCAAGCTAAGAGTGAAAACCTGAAACATGAAAATTGGCAACCTGGGTTTTTTGAGGAGGTAATTGGTGGCACAGAATTTAGTCGAGTTCCCAACTTACAAATTGAAGATTGGGAACTTTGATTTAACCTTAAAATTGATCCTTCATTCCCCGTAAACGAGCAAAGGTTTGAACGGGATCATGGCTATTCACCGCCATTTGTAGACTGGGAATATCCCAACGCAAAAAAGGATTAGTGCGTTTTTCTAAGCCAATATTGGAGGGAATTGTGGCTTGATTTTGACTGCGGGCTACCGTAACTTCTTGAAAACGATCCTGTAAATCTTGATTATCAGCATCAACCGTTAAGGCAAATTTTAGGTTATTAAGAGTATATTCGTGGGCACACCAAACCCTAGTAGTTTCTGGGAGATTTCGGAATTGATTTAAAGATATCAACATTTGTTGGGGAGTACCTTCAAATAAACGGCCACAGCCCCCGGCAAATAGGGTATCCCCGCAGAATAAATCCCCCGGTTGATAGGGATATTGGGGCGGAAAATAATAGGCAATATGGGCTTTTGTATGACCGGGAACAAATAAAACCTGCCCGATTTGATCGCCGAATTGAACTTGATCACCTGGTTTTAAAAATACCATTTGACCGGGGATTCTGCCTCGATCTTCTTCACCTCCATAAACGGTAAGATGGGGATATTCTTTAATTAGTTGAGTATTTCCCCCAACATGATCGCTATGATGGTGAGTGTTAAAAATTGCCACTAATTCGGCGTCTAATCTCTGTAAATGCTGTAAAACGGGATCGGATTCTGCGGGGTCAACAACGGCGGCAATTTTCCGATCAGGATCATGCAGTAAAAAAATATAGTTATCACAGAGGACTGGAATTCGTTCAATTTGCATAAAAAGCAATCTCCACCAAATGAGTTGATTAGGGTTTAGAATAGTTAAGACTTTGCGGAGCCTAATTCGTTAGTCTAGCAAATTTTATCGCAAAATTAGTCAATAGTTAAATTAGAGAGGTTAAGATTAAAATGTTGTGGACACTTCCCACTCGCTCTAAAATCTCAATTAGTCAAGTGACGGATCGGATTGTCAATTCTGGTCAACTGGGTCATGCTGATTATTTGAGATTAATGTCGGCTATTTTATCTGATAAAGATATTACCGAATCTGAACGTAACCAAATTAATCGAGTATTTGATTATGTTCAGACGGGTCGTGTTAGATTTAATGATATGTAAACAGTAACAATTAATGAGGTCAAACCCGATATGAATTTTCCCGAAGTCAATAATTTAATTCCGGTTCCAACTGGGCTATTACAGATTCCCACACAAGCCAATATTTTAACGGAAATTAGTGAGTTTGCGATTAGATTATCCTTGATCATTCCCACTTACAAAGAAAGCGAAAATGTTAGACCCATTGTTCAACAATTAACTCAGTTATTAGACGGAGCAATTCCGAATGAATATGAGTTAATTATTGTTGATGATGATAGCCCGGATTTAACTTGGAAATTCGCGGCGGAGTTAATCCCAGAATTTCTTCAATTGCGGGTGATGCGACGTCAGGAAGAACGGGGATTATCAACTGCGGTGATTAGGGGTTGGCAAGTGGCAAGAGGGGAAATTTTAGGGGTAATTGATGCGGATTTACAACATCCTCCAGAGAGTTTATTACAACTTTTATCTGAAATAGAACGGGGTGCGGATTTAGCGGTTGGTAGTCGCCATGTTGAAGGGGGAGGCGTTAGTGATTGGAGTGTGATTAGGCGCTTTTTATCGAGAGGGGCGCAGGTTTTAGGATTAATTATTTTACCTGGTGTGATTGGTAGAGTGTCTGATCCGATGAGTGGTTATTTTATGGTGAGAAGGGAGGCAATTGCTGGAAGAACTCTTGATCCTATTGGTTATAAAATCTTAATTGAAGTGTTAGGTCGGGGGCAAATTCGTTGGGTGGGAGAAGTGGGTTATGTGTTCCAAGAACGCTTGGAAGGGGAAAGCAAAGTCACTTGGAAACAATATATTGAATATTTACAACATTTAGTTAAATTGCGTTTAGCTAGATGGCCTGTAACGCGGTTTTTGCGGTTTGGAGTTGTGGGTTTTAGTGGCGTTTTTGTCGATATGGGAGTGTTTTATCTCCTCTATACCGTTGTTGGTTTAGCTTTAACTCGTAGTGCTATATTCTCGGCAGAAGTAGCAATTATTAATAATTTTATCTGGAATGATCTTTGGACATTTGGAGATATTTCTAGTCATCAAAAAGGCACAGGAAAACGGTTTAAACGATTTTTGAAGTTTAACTTAATTTGTTTATCGGGGTTGATTTTAAATGTGTTATTGGTGAATATTCTGTTTAATGTGTTTGGGATGAATGCCTATTTAGCCAAGGTAATTGCGATCGCTATTGTGACTTTTTGGAATTTCTGGCTAAATTTAAAATTGAGTTGGCGGGTAACGGAAGTTAAGTAATTATAGGTTTTGGGGTTATTTAGCAGAAGAAAAAAGACTATTTTTTAACCCCTTTTTTATTATCCAATTTCCAGCAATATCAAATAATCCTCCCAAAAAACAGGCGATCGCTACTACCAAAAATAAGCGCAACCAATAAAAGGAGATAAAACTCATTCCTATCCAAAAGGGAATTAATGCTATAATATTAGAATTATTGGGTGTTTTTTGATAACTTCTCCACCAAGATGTTGCTAGTCCAAACCCACTGGCAATTAGAAAAATATGCACCCCCTGTTCTCCCATTGAACAGAATAAATTAAGAAATCCTTCCGCCAACCCTTTAAGACCATTTCCGGTAAAAATCTCCGTGATTTCTGAAAATTTGAGATATCCTTTTGTATAAGCCCAAATGTGATACAGGACAATCCAAAGAATTGCGATCGCTTTTAGACTGGGTAACAGTTCACTCAGGCGAGTATAGGGTTGAGGGAGAGAAGTTGTTGTCATAAAAACAACAGTAATCAGTCAAGCAGTGAATAGTAGACAGTTTATCCGTTAACTCTTAACTCTTACACTGATTACTAATAACTGATTGTACCCAAAAACTAGCAAATTATATTATGAAAGTTTCAATTGTTGTTGGCGATCTATCCAGTAGTGGAGCCGGAAGGTGGGGAGGAGCCGTCCGACCCTTTTTACTAGCTCAAGCCCTGAAGACAATTAACTGTGAAGTCGAAATGGTCGGCTTTATTCAAGCAACAGATGAACCCTTAACCCTTAGTAAAGATATTCCGATTGTTTCAGTGGTGAAACAAAACTACTATCCTCAATTTCTGAAGTCGGCTCAAGAACTTTTGCAGCAGATTAATGGGGACATCATCTATGCTTATAAACTCAAACCAACAAGCCTTGGGGTCTCTCTCCTAAAAAGAACACAAACCCATCGTCCTGTAATTTTGGACATAGATGATTGGGAATTAAGCTGGTATGGGGGAGAACAATACCAATACAAACCTTCCCTCAAACAATTGGGAAGAGATATTCTCAAATCTGATGGTTCTTTAAGACAACCCGACTATCCCCTTTATCTAAAATGGATAGAACGGTTGGTTTCTCAAGCCAATTGTGTCACCCTTCATACTGAATTTTTAAAGCAACGCTTTGGAGGAATTTATTTACCCAATGGAAAAGATACCACATTATTTGATCCCCAGCGTTATGATCCAGAAGCAAGTCGCCTGCGTTATGGGTTAAAGGGATATCGAATTTTAATGTTTCCTGGAGCTCCACGACCCTATAAAGGATTAGAAGATATTCTAATTGCCTTAGAACAACTCAATCAAGACGATATTAAATTAGTAATTGTGGGAGGAAGCCCCTATGATGAGTATGACGATCAATTAATCCAAAGATGGGGGAAGTGGATTATTCAGTTACCAAAAACTCCAGCTATAATGATGCCTGAAGTCGTTGCCGCAGCCCATGTTGTTGTGGTTCCTCAACGAGATGTTCCCGCAGCGCAAGCTCAATTTCCTCTGAAGCTAACCGATGGTATGGCTATGGCAAAACCGATTCTGGCAACCAAAGTGGGAGATATTCCAGAAATTCTGGGTGAAACAGGATATTTAGTTGAGTCGGGTTCACCCGAACAAATTGCTCAAACCCTAACGGAGATTTTCAATAATTTTGGAGATGCACAAGCTAAAGGTTTGCAAGCTCGCCAACGATGTATTGAGAACTATAGTATAGATGCAATGGCGATCATTTTAGAGGAGGTTATTAATAAACTGCGTTAGAATTTTAGTCAAGACTCGATGGGATAGAGTAAAATAAATTCCCTGGCTATCAGGCAATAAATTATTAAACGTTAGTATGCTTAATCAAAACTATTTAGTCAAATATGCACGGCAATATCCGATTAGGATTATCTTGACAATTGTGTTAGGTTTCTCTGGAGCAATTTTTAGTGGGGTCAGTACCACCTTAATTGTTCCTGTTGTCTTAAATTTACTAGGCCAAGAAATGGAAATGAAGGGTGCTCCGCCCTTAATCCAAAAGATATTAATACCCTTTAGTGATGTTCCAGAATCCTATCGCTTGGGGTTAATGGCAGGGGCAATCTTATTAGCGTTAATTTTAAAAAATTTAACAACCTATTGGAGTAGCTTAGTTTCCAGTTCTCTCAGTCGCGCCTTAACATCTGACATGAGAGAAGCGGGATTAAAGTTACTGTTGGATGTGGATTTAGATTTCTATGCAAAAACAAAAGTTGGTGATTTAATTAACCAATTAGGAGGAGAAATTGGCCGGGCTTCCAGTGCTATTAGTATTTATGTGGGAATGTTTACCACATCCATAACCATTTTTGTCTTTGTGATCATTCTCCTGTCCATTTCTTGGCAACTGACATTAGCAACAGCCGTCTTGCTGTTTATCGTCACTTTATTAAATCAATATATTATTTCTAAATCTAGACTATCAGGAAATTTACTGTCAAAAATATCTCGAAATTATTCCATTAAGCAGATGGAAGTCCTGAATGGAATTCGCTTAGTCAAAGCCACTGCTAATGAAAAATCCGAATATGAGCAGCTTAAACATTTAATTCGAGAACGAGAAAAGGCAGATTATAAAGCTCAAATGGCAACCGCAGCAATTGCACCCATCAATGAAGTGGTGAATATGCTGGTGTTATTAGTGCTGATTGTAATCGGAAAATTCTTTTTATCCCAAGATCAAATCACAGCATTATCTACCATTTTACTCACCTATCTATTTATCTTATTCCGCACTTTACCCCTGATTTCTCAATTGAATAATGCTCGTAGTAACTTAGCTCAACGGATAGCCGCGATTAACATTATCGGCGAGTTTTTAAAACGGGATAATAAACCGATTATGAAGTCCGGTTCCATGCCGTTTACAGGACTTCAAGAAGGGATTCATTTTGATCACATTTCTTTTTCCTATCCTGGTCATAACAAACTTGCCCTTCAGGATATCGATTTATATGTTCCGTGTGGGACAACGTTAGCATTAGTAGGAGGTTCCGGGGCGGGAAAGTCTACTTTAGCAGATCTTCTGCCTCGATTTTATGATCCAGTCGAGGGTTGTATTCAACTCGATGGTTGTGATTTACGCGATTTTGACTTACAAAACCTACGAAAATCAATGGGTATTGTTAGTCAAGATACATTCTTGTTTAATGCCTCAGTTCGAGATAATATCGCCTATGCCAGACCCAATGTTACCGATGAAGAAATTATTCTTGCCGCCCAGCAGGCAAATGCCGAGGAATTTATTGTCAATTTACCCGAAGGGTTTATGACCCCCATTGGTGATCGGGGTGTATTACTATCCGGTGGTCAACGTCAACGCATTTCTATTGCTAGAGCTATCTTACAAAATCCTGATATTCTGATTTTAGATGAAGCTACCAGTGCTTTAGATACTGTTTCAGAAAGATTAGTTCAAGAAGCTATTGAAAAACTCAGTCGTGATCGCACAACAGTTGTGATTGCCCACCGTTTATCTACGATTCAAAAAGCAGATCAAATTGCCGTTTTAGACCAAGGGTGTGTGGCAGAGGTGGGAACCCATGATCAACTGCTGGCCAAAGGCGAAAAATATGCTCAACTATACACCCTACAATTTGCCGATGAAGCAGCACGAGATCGAGCCATTATTCGCAGTTCCTATGATGTCCGTAGTCGTCTCAACCCCATGATGGGTTTTTTGCAGTTACTTGCAGATGAGTTAGTCGATGATCCTGAAGAACGGCAGGAACTTCTCAATGAGTCCTATCGTTCAGCAACTTATATCCTAGATAGCCTGGAATTTATTGAACAAAGTGTAAAAATTCGCTTGAATAGCAAAACCTAACGCTACAATATAGACTCAGAGGTATAAATTTTATGTCACCCCCTAAATATTATATTTTTTACACTCGGAATGTTTTGCCACAAACAAATGTAGCCAGTTTGGTACAGGTTGTTAATTCTGCCAATGCAGCCGCTAACTTAGGCTACTCAACGGTCTTAGTTTATCTTCAGAAAGCAATAACTTCTTTTAATCCCCAGAAATTGTTGCATCCCTTTTCACCCCAAACACCAGAAGCAGAAATCGTCCAAGCTTATAATGTCCAAAATAAATTAAAAGTGGCTCCCCTACCTCGGCCCTGGCCTGTTGATCGCCCTTGGGGCGGAAAATGGACTCACTCGAATACAATTATTTCTAAATATTATTTTCCGGCCTTTATTAAGCCTGTTGCAAAAATTGTCCATACTCGTGATTGGAGCTTTGCCAAATTAGCCATTCGTTCTGGCATTCCCGCCATTTATGAACAGCATCATCATGAAAAATGGAAATTTGAACCTGAAATAGTCAATAGTCCTTTATTAACTATTACTGTTACCATTGCTGATACCGTGAGAGACAGCATGATTAATAATGGAATGCCTCCCGAAAAAGTGATTACCCTCCACAACGGTTGTAATGATTTTTTTCTATTTCGGCAACCTGAAGATGCCCAAAAATGGCGAGAAAAACTTATACACAATCAGCGACAGTATTTAGTAGTTTATTCAGGAGGATTATATTCTTTTAAAGGTATTGATCTATTGATAGATGTGGCTAAAACCTTACCTAAAATTCAGTTTGTTTTTGCAGGTGGTGATCCATCCCAGGTCAAAGCTTATCAAACCCAAACGCAAGAAAAACAGGTCGATAACGTTGAATTTTTAGGATTTCTGCCTCAAAATCAACTCGCTAGTTTATTACAATCGGCGGATATTCTAGCTCATCCCCATTGCTTAACTCAAGCCGCGACATTTACCTCTCCCCTGAAATTTTTTGATTATTTAGCATCAGGAACTCCTATCATATCGACCGAAATTCCCCCTTTGATGGAGTTTAAATCTGCTAATATCAAATCAGGTTGGTGTGAACCGGATCAGCCCCATTTATTCGCTCAATGTCTTGAGCAAGTTTTGGAAAAATATCCACGCCAACTAGAGGGATATACAGAAAATATAGAATTTGCTCGTCAGTTTTCTTGGGAAAATCGGATTTCTAAAATTTTAGCTCACGTTCCAGAACCGATGCGTCCCACCGTTGCCTTGTAATTAGATTAGGATAAACCGATGACTGAAAAAATTGTAGGCATGATCACCAGCTATCCAGGGGTAAACCAAAGTGATTGGCTTTGTCAACAAACGCCTTATCATTTTGGCAAGTGGGGTAATATTAGGATTCAAGCGAATCATCCTCAGCCGGATTTTCTGTTACTTTATCAATTTGATTTTTTTAAACCTCCTAAAAAATTATCATGGAAAGAACGCTTAAAACAAACCCTCAAACCCCAACCTCCTGAACCCGATATTCAGGAAAAGTTTAGAGGAGTTCCCAAAGACCGGATGATTTATTTATTGCGAGAACCCCCCTTAGCAGAAATTGTAGAAATTAATCAAACTAATTATGAAAAAGCGAAACAGTATTGTGGTTACATTTCTGGCCCTGATGATTTAGCTCCAACACCCGATTATATGCCTGCGATTTGGTATCATTCCAACTCCTTTCGAGAGTTAAATGAAATGAATCCTCCTGAAAAAGTGAAAGCTTGTAGTTGGATTACATCAGGAATTAATCGCACGGCTAATCATCGGAAACGATTAGATTTTTTGCAAGCGTTACAAGCTCAAAATGGGCAAATCGATTTTTATGGTCGGGGATTACCGACTTGGGTGAAAGCATCGGGAGAATTAAAAAATAAATGGTATGGAATGGCTCCTTATTCTTACAATTTAGCGATTGAAAATTATGCCGATAATGATTGGTATGTTACTGAAAAACTTTGGGATTCTTTACTCGCTTGGTGTCTCCCGATTTATTATGGAGGGCCAGCAGCAGATCGATTATTGCCTCCAGGCAGTTTCTTAAGATTACCGAGTTTAGATGAAAAAGGAATATCCTATATTCAGGAGGTTATTAGCAGTCCTGATGCTTGGTTTGAAGCAAAAGCGGCGATCGCAGAAGCTCGACAGATTATTTTACACAAACTGAATTTATTGAATTGGTTATCTGAGTTTGCTGAGAATTCTAGTCTCTAATTTGCTCAATCTTGAATGCTCGGCTGCACCATCTAAACACGCTATAGAAACAGAGGAGTCAGTATGCAGGGAATTTGTACTCTTGGCAATGATGTAGTTTATGACCAACTGCTGGCGCTACTCAACAGTATTGATGCCATTTTAGGCCCAGAAACACCCGTTTGTGTGTTTCCCTTTGATGATCGATTAGAACGGGTTAAAGCAGAAGTTGAACACCGTCCCAATGTTTTTATTTATGATGATTTAGAATCAATTCAACGGTGGGATGAGTTTATGCTAGAATCTCAACCCCAACGGTTAAACCGTAAATACCGACTGTATGGCGCCCATAGACGGTTTTGTGCGTTTGATGGCCCTTTTGATGAGTTTATTTACATGGATGCAGATACCTTAGTAATGAACTCATTAGATCATGTTTTTGAGAAATTACAACATTATGATTGGATCGTTTATGATTTCCAATTCTTTGATCCAACCAAAGTTTATAACCTTAAATCGCCTAAACTGCTCCAAGTCTTTGACAAAAAACGTATTGATTCTGAAATTTTTTGTTCGGGGTTTTATGGTTCTAAAAAAGGAGTATTCTCGGCTGAAGTGAGAAATCAGTTAATTGGCTATTTACAAGCAGGAGAATCAGAAATCCTCTATGAAGGAGCCGGAGAACAACCTTTAATTAACTACATGGTGATGCGCTCAGGCATTCCCAGTTATAATTTTGCTTATAGCCTACCGGATACTGAAAAGACAGGGTGCAGTGCAACCTCTAAACACTTTCAGGAAAAGGAACATATTCTCTATGATAAAGGGAATCAACTCACCTATTTACATTATATTGGTGTTCAGCCCAATATGATGACCAGGGTTTGTTCAGGAGAAAATTTGGATTTCCCTTATCGAGATTTGTTTTTGTATTATCGCTATTTACATGAACCCGAAAAACGTCCTGTATTTACAACCCCACCCGTATCGCCCTACCCGAATTCTCAACCCAATCTCTTAAAACGAGTTTTAAGAAAATTAAAATTATTAAGTTAAGGAGAAGTTATGAACCGAGGCATTTATATTGTTGCTAATAACCGGGTGATGGAAAATGCAATCGCCCTTCTTAATAGCATTCGCCATTATAACTCAGAGGTTCCCATTTTTCTCATCCCATTTAATGAAGATTACCAAGAAGTGGCAGAAACATTGGGAAAATTACATGGGGTGCAAGTCTTTCCAGATTTAAACTTTCTCGAACAATTAACTCAGAAAATTGGGGAAATTTTTGATCGAGATTTTCTGAAACTTCCCAATAAAATGCGGAAATTAGCCGTTTGGTTTGGGCCCTTAGACGAATTTCTATATATTGATACCGATATTATCGTTTTTGAGGATATTGTTGCTAACTTAGATTACCTGAAACAATGGGATTTCTTCTGTTGTGATTATCACTTTGTTGGAGAGAAAATCAGCAATATCTTTTCCCCCCTGGTTAAAGAACAAGGTATTTTCAGCGATGAACAAATCGAGGATGTTTTTAACAGTGGATTTTGGGCATCTCGAACTGGAATTTTTACCCTAGAACAACTTTATGATATCCTAAGAGACTGTTCCCAACATCGAGAATATTTTGATTTTAGCCAAGGAGTAACCGATCAGCCCATTTTAAACTATCTGGTTCTTAAACAAATTTCTAAACGGGGAAATTTAGTAAAACCCCCAGAAAATGCACCAGGGAGTTGGGGAGGTTCTAAACATTTTAAAGAAAAAGATCATATCCTTTATGATAATGGCAAACGGCTCAAGTATTTACACTGGGCAGGAACCCCCTTAAAACCCGGAGGTTCCTATTGGAATATTTGGGAATACTATCGTTATTTACATGAAGGAAAACCCACTTGGAAAAGAAAACTAACTCGTTTATTTCCCTTCTTGTCCAGTTCCAGTAACTTCTAAATTAAGGATCAAAAACGATGACTAACGGTATTTATACATTAGCAAATGATGTTGTTTATGATCAATTAGTGGCTTTATTGAATAGCATTGAAGCGAATGCAGGTCAAGAAATTCCCGTTTGTGTGATTCCTTATGATGATCGTTTAGAGAAAGTTAAAGCTGAAATTTCAACAAGAAAAAACGTAATGTTATTTGAAGATAAGTCTGTAATAGAACGCTGGGAAAATTTCTCAACTCAAGCATGGAAATATCATAAAAGAGCGCAAAAAGTTTGGAAACAAAGGGGTTTACCCCCTGTTTATCGTTTAGCAATGCACCGAAAACTTTGCGGAATTGATGGCCCTTTTGATAAATTTATCTATTTTGATGCAGATACTTTGTTAATGGGTTCTTTGACTCTGATTTATGATAAATTGAATGATTATGATTGGGTTACCTATGATTTTCAATACAAGTCAGATCTAAAATATATTTTTGATCAGCCTTTAGAACAATTAGTCAAAGTTTTTCCAGGGGAAGAACTAAAATCTAATATTTTTTGCGCGGGTTGGTTTGCATCCAAAAAAGGGGTTTTTTTGGATGTACAATTGGAGCAACTATTAGAGGGTTTAAAATCAGGTGAGGCAGATGTTATGGCTTTATTTGGGCCGGATCAATCCCTTTTTAATTATATGGTTCTTCGTAGTAAAATTCCCTATTATAATTTTGCTTATCATCATGTTGAACACGCAACGGGAAATCATTGGTCTTCTCAATTTGAGGACATTGATCACGTTCTTTATGATCACGGCAAAAGGCTGACCTATCTACATTATATGAGTATTCCCTCTAGCAAATTTACCGAGCTTTGTCAAGGTTATGATGTGGATATTGCCTATAAAAATTTGTTTTTATACTATCGTTATTTAAACTTTCCTGAGCAACGTCCTCAGAAGTTTATTCGTCCTAGTGGGATGAGTGAAACTTTAACAAAAGTCAAGCAATTCATCCAACAAAAATTCACAAATATGAAAGTCAAAATTCAAAAAATCAAACATTAACTAAGCTAATCTTCATCTCAATTACATAACGACAAATCCCTGATAGATACCCCACACTTGACACATTGCTTCATAATACAGTTTAAATGCTTAACAGCTTATCAACCTAAAAAATCCCTAATTTCTTGCCAAATTACATCTAAAACATTCTCTAAGCCATGATCACTATTCAGTTCAATTAATCTTACCCAAGGTCTGGTTTTTAAATAGTTTCGGCTGGCTTGAATCGGGATAACTTCGTCATTAATTCCATGTAAAATTAATGTAGGAATTTGACGCTGTAACTGTTCATCGGGGTATTGAGCTAAATCTTCTAAAAAATCATAATGTAAGGGTAAATCCCTTTTTTCAGCATAATGATAAATAGAAAAATACCCTTGGGTTTTCCATAGATTTAATTTTTCTTCCCCTAACTTGGGAAACCATTCTGATAAAAAATTGAAAGCAGGAGCCAGTAAAATTAACCGTTTAACTGATAAATTTTGTTCGGCAAATCTAGCCGCCGTTAAACCACCAAAACTTGAACCAATCACCACAATATCAGAAGTATCCGGGGATAATTCTGTGGGAATTTGTTGGAGTTGTCGAGTTAAAGTTAAATGGGAAAAATCTCCTTGGTTCAAATCAGGAATGTTTAAATTAATTGATAAGGATGCAAAGCGATCGCGCAAATACTCCGCCTTGTTAGAAGCAGGACTAGAAGCAAAACCATGTAAGTAAAGATAAGTTTTTGTTCCCATATCCTGCGATGATTGATTCTGTGATTTGAACCGATAGGAAAGTTAAAAAAAATTAGCGATCGCGACGAGGACTTTGACGACGCTCTTGCCTCAAATTAGCCAGTTGAGTGCGTTGTTCTGCGGTTAAAATTTCTCGGGTTTTTAACATCATATTAAACTGAATGTCTCCCATCTGTTGTTTTAAGGCCATAAACTGATCATGTTTTTGGCGCAGTTCGCTTTCCGGTGCATTTTTAGCCATCAACCCATTTAATTCTTGCTGAAGTTGACGTATTTGTTGTTGTTGTTGGCGGATTTCTCCCTGATATTCCTGGCGAATTTGTTGAATTTTCTATAGTTAAAATATAGGCTTCATGCAGTTGAATATTAGGAATTGTTAACCGGACTAACTGTTGATTATTTACGGTAATATTCTCCTGTCGGACTGTGACCAATTCCTTGATTACTTGTTCTCCAGAATCGGGAATTTTTTGGACTTTGAAGGTTGAATTTCCACTGGAATTAGGTAAATTTTTCAGAATTAATGTGACTCCCGCCGTCGGCGCAGAAAAGGCTTGTTCAAAATAACCGAATAGAATTTGAGCCTTTCCTTCTCGATTAGCACGACTAGCTAAGGCAACAATTTTAGGGTTACTAGACTGACTCGCAACCCGGGAATTAAACCCATCTGTGTAGGCTTTATAAACCCACCAGACGGCTCTGGGTAAAGATAAATCCGGGGTAACTAAACCATCTAAACTATTATTAAAACAATTATTGGTTCCACTGCCTTTATTAATTGGATCCCAACAGGCTCTAGCCGCACCATCGGGCCGTCCTAATTCGGTGTAATACAAAAAGCCTAAATTTTCCGCCGGACGATATTGAGCCGTAGGGCCGATAATTTCATTAACATAAATTTTCTGAATTTTTAAACTTTGGTAATCGGGATTTTGTTGAAAACTCCGACGAGCATTATTAATTCGAGCCGTAATTGAGGTAATATCTTGATCATTGAGTTCATGCCAAGACAAAAAATTAACTTCTAAATTATTAGCTTTACAATAATTTAAAAATGCGGTAAAAAAATTTTGATCATATTTGGCAATACTAGGGCCACCAATCATCACATTTGGGCCTAATTCTTGACGTAATACTTGATAGGCTCGTTTATAGGTTTCAAAAAACTGTTCTCTTGTTCCTTTCCAAAAGGGTTCTTTTAAGTCGGGTTCGTTCCAAACATCCCATAATATGACTTTATCTTTATGTTGGCGGGCGATTTGTCGGACGTGTTCTTCCCATTTAGCATAATTATTATAGGGCCATCCTCTGGGGGAGCCATAGCCCCAAGTATCACTTAAAATCAGTTGAAATTGGGCCCCCAGTCCAATCACTCGCGGATACAAGTCCAGTTGGGAAGTCCGCCACAGTTTAGGTTCTAAGGGCTTAATCATACTATCTGGCGGTTGGGTGGCATTTTTCCCATATAAAAAGCCACTTACGGAACTCAAGCCAGTTCTTTGAGCTCCAAAATCAATCGTAATATCGTTTTGTTGTTGTCCTAAAACTTGAAATTGTCCGACCCCTAAAATACTTAATAACGTGAGTAAACCCACGAAAACGGGGATCAGTTTTTTCAGTTTGAATTGAGATTCTTTGAATTTTAGATGCACCGAATTTAATAGATTTAATGTCATAAATTGATAATTAGTAACTCCTAAACTGATAACTGATAACTGTTGACTGATAACTGATTATGCTGATTCGGGTTTGGGTAAGGAAGATGGATGTAATAATAATTCTGCTGTGGAGCGTTTTTCTACCATTTCTCGCGTCACCCGACAGCGTTTGACATCTTTGCGAGAGGGAATTTCATACATGACATCTAACATTAATTCCTCCACAATTCCCCGTAACGCTCGGGCTCCAGTTTTGCGACGATAGGCTTCTTGAGCGATCGCTTTAATTGCATCTTCATCAAATTCTAACTGCACATTATCCATCCGCAATAGTTTTTGATATTGTTTCACTAAAGCATTGCGTGGCTCAGTTAAAATGGCGACCAAGGTAGCTTCATCTAAGGGTTCTAAGACCGCTATCATCGGAATCCGACCGATCAATTCAGGAATTAGACCAAATTTGACCAAATCATCGGGTTCCATCTGTTTGAGGGCATCAACGGTGCGTTTATCTTTCGGTTGAACATCTCCCTGTTGGACAAATCCCATGGACTTTTTGCCCGTCCTCTGCTCCACCAATTTATCTAATCCAACAAAGGCCCCCCCACAGACAAATAGAATATTACTGGTATCAATTTGAATACAATCTTGATAGGGATGTTTGCGTCCGCCCTGGGGTGGGACATTAGCAATGGTTCCCTCTAACATTTTTAATAAAGCCTGTTGTACTCCTTCCCCCGATACATCCCTGGTAATAGATGGATTTTCACTTTTGCGGGCAATTTTATCAATTTCATCAATATAAACAATTCCCCGTTGCGCTTCTTCCACATCAAAATCGGCAACCTGTAATAACCGCAATAAAATATTTTCCACATCTTCCCCCACATAACCAGCTTCGGTGAGGGTTGTGGCATCAGCAACAGCAAAGGGAACCTCTAACATTTTAGCTAAGGTTTCCGCCAATAGGGTTTTCCCGCATCCGGTGGGGCCAATTAATAGAATATTAGATTTTTGTAACTCAACATTACTATCTTCAGCCGGACGTCCGGTAGTTTTCGTTTGTAGAAACCCTAACCGTTTGTAATGGTTATAAACCGCAACCGAGAGAACTTTTTTCGCCTCATCTTGGCCAATAACGTGGGAGTCGAGATAGGATTTAATTTCTCTCGGTTTAGGAATTTGATTTAAACCCACTCGTCCCGTCCGTTGTCGCCGTTGGGGAGCTTGGGGGACTTGGGGACGGGGGGACGTTGGGGGGGGTGTAGCCGAACTGCTGTCGAATAACTCCTCATCTAAAATTTCATTACAGAGTTCCACACATTCATCACAGATATAAACACCTGGCCCTGCAATGAGCTTGCGAACTTGCTCCTGGGACTTACCACAGAAAGAACATTTTAGATGGGAGTCGTACTTGGACATAGTTACCTCATCTTAGGTTACAGAAACGGATTCTCCGGGAATCGGAAGATTTTGGGTGCGGTCGATCACCTTATCTATTAGACCATATTCTTTAGCATCTTCTGCGGACATATAGAAGTCCCGTTCCGTATCTTCCTCAATTCGTTCAATCGGTTGACCCGTGTGTTCAGCCAATAACTCATTTAGTACCCGTTTATGATATAGGATTTCTTTGGCTTGGATTTCAATATCAACGGCCTGTCCCTGGGCTCCGCCAAGGGGTTGATGAATCATAATTCGGGAACTGGGCAAAGACATCCGTTTTCCAGGGGTTCCGGCGGCTAATAAAAAAGCCCCCATACTAGCGGCCATGCCATAACAGATGGTGACCACATCGGGGCGAATTTGCTGCATGGTGTCCAGAATCGCCATACCTGCGGTCACAGAACCCCCCGGAGAATTAATATAGATTTGGATATCTTTTTCCGGGTCTTCGGCTTCTAGGAACAACAGTTGGGCGCTCAGGGCATTAGCCACATCATCATCAATCGGAGTCCCTAGAAAAATAATCCGTTCTCTCAACAGACGGGAATAGAGGTCGAAAGCCCTTTCCCCCATCCCCGACTGCTCAATCACAATCGGCACAATATTACTCGGAGAGAAGGTTTCAATCCGACTATCGCTTGTGACTTCAAAATTGGAATAGTTATCAATTCGGTACCCGGAAGACTGGGAGAAGATCATAAACACCTCATCAAAGAATAGTGGAATCAGAACCGGGGAGGAAACGTAACGATAGGACGGTTCAAAACCCCAAAATCCTAACCCAGACCCACCATTATAAAATAATTTGAGATCAACGGCAATTCCCTATTCCCTATTCCCTATTCCCTATTCCCTCTAATCTTAATAAAGCTAACTTCAAAAATTCTTCAAATTTGTTTGGTAAGTTGCAAGAATCCCAAATAAAAACCCAGGGCTTTATGCCCTGTTTTTAAACCAACTCAAGCAAAATTAAGCTATGATTTTCGAGAATTTGAACCCTTGGCAATTTCTGAACAATTTGTATCAACGGATGCAAGTTATTAAGGATCAACCCATCTCTAATGATCCCCCCTTAACCATCTGGGTTGCTCAGGAAGGCATCACACCGATTCGGGATGTGCAGATGCAAGAAACCTCAAGTCATATTATTTTAAAAGTCTCTATTCCCAGCCTCAACCCCGAGGATTTGTCAATTCGTGTTACCTCAGAAACTGTGTTTTTATCCGGGGAAAAAATTGAACAGGTAGAAGTGCCAGGGTACTGTGATTTTACCTATCCATCCCAACAATTTCAATGTCTGATTCCCTTACCCTATTCCGTCCATCCTGAAAACGTAACAGCAGAATTAGATCAAAATCTATTACTGCTGAAATTGCCTAAAGAAAAAACCGTTTCCCCCCGAACTCAGGGAATTATTGTAAGGTGTTCACCGGATTTACAGCGTCTATCTGAAACTTGGGAAGTTAACTATAAAAATTCGTGAATTTTTGTAATTAAACACTTACCAGTTAATGATCAATGGTGTAAGATATCCACATAAACCTCTGCTACTGTCTGTTACTACTACCGCTAATCAAAAGTTATCTTTCTCTGAAAGTTAATGTCTTGAACCCAGAAAAGCTGCCACGACCATGGATAATCAAAAATACTTGAAACCCAGTGATCCTAAACTCTGGGAATTGCGTTTGTATATTGCCGGACAAACCCCTAAAGCCATCAGAGCATTTATCAACTTGAAAAAAGTTTGTGAACAGTATCTTCAGGGTGAATATCAAATTGAAATCATTGATGCGTTAAATGACCCTCGACTCGCCGAGCAAGATCACATTTTCGCCCTTCCCGCCTTAGTTCGTAAAATTCCTCCCCCCTTAAAACAAATTATTGGGGACTTGTCCAGTCCTGAAAAAATTTTGATGGGGTTAGAATTGTGCAAAGGAGGTGGTTGGGAAAATCCTTGATTTAAAATAAGAGGAGAAGTTATTTTATGAAATCCTATTTCTCTGCCCCCAAACAGGACTTGCAGCCCCCGGCAAAGGAGGGATATTATTGTTTTCGTCTGTATATCGCTGGAACCAATCTTAAATCAATTCTGGCGCTGAAAACAATCAAGTATATTTGTGAAACCTACTTAAAAGACAATTACGATTTAGAAGTGATTGACGTATATCAACAACCGGAACTCACGGAAGGACAAAAAATTGTCGCTGTCCCGACTTTGATTCGGATTCTTCCCTTGCCTTTACAAAGAATTATCGGGGATTTATCTCAAACCGATAAAATTATGATGGCTTTGAATTTATCTTTTTGAAAAAAATGTTATTTTTTAGATGAACGGTTAACTATGGTTGACTTAGAGCAATCAGAAGAAGAATTAGAACAGGAAGTTCAAGATCTTCGTTACCAATTAGAAATTGCCAAGGAAACATTACGAGCGATTGGTAATGGAGAAGTTGATGCTTTAGTAATTGCTGGGTTAGAAGGAGAACAGGTTTATACGCTGCAAGGGGCTGATTCTTCCTATCGAATGCTGGTGGAAGAAATGAAAGAAGGTGCCGCTACCATTACCACCGATAGTACATTATTACTCTATTGTAATAAACGATTAGCGTCTTTAGTTAAAACCCCGTTAAAAAATTTAATTGGGACGGATTTTAAAGAATTTATTTCTCCCTCTGATTTAACCTTATTTGAATCCCTATCTCAGAAGGCGAATTTAGGTTCGGGAAAGGCGGAATTAACCTTAATTGCTCGGGATGGGACGGAAGTTCCGGTTTATCTTTCTATTAATATTCTGAATCAAAAAGGTGTGGAGGTCGGATGTTTAATTATTACCGATTTATCAGAGCAGAAACGAGATGAAGATATTGTTGCTCAAGAGCGGTTAACTCGATTACTTTTAGAACAAGCAGCCGAGTCTATTATTGTTTGTGATCATCAGGGAAAAATTATTCGTGCTAGTCAAGAAGCTCAGAGAATTTTAGGGGCAAATTTACTGCTTTCTGATTTCGATGACCTGATTAAACTTGAACTTTTACCGCAACAAAATTGTGGTCATTCCTTGCGAAAAAAGGAGAAAAGTTCTAATTCTATTTTTTCCATTGCCCCCGTGATTAATGGTCATCCCTATAAAGGAAGGGAAGTTCTGTTTATTAGAAAAGATGGAGAAAAAATTAACTTTTTATTAAGTGCTAGTCCTCTATCAAAACCCCATAGTGTTTTTAAAGGCTGTGTGGTGATTCTGACCAATATTACGGAGCGAAAATGGTCAGAGGAATCTTTAAAAAAAATTAATGAAGAACTAGAAATCAAAGTTTCTGAACGGACGGCTGAGTTAGAATCTTTAAATAGTCGGTTAAAACAAGAATTAGTAGAACAAGCCCGAACTCAACAGATTTTACAGGATCAAGCTCAACTTTTAGACTTAGCAAATGATGGTATTATTGCGATTGATTTGAATGATCATATCAACTATTGGAATCAGGGTGCGGAAAAACTTTATGGCTATTCTAAATCAGAAGCATTAGGAAACAATTTAGTTAAATTGCTCAAAATTCCATCTCCTCAATCCTTAGAAAAAATCAAACAGGAAGTGCTACAAAAAGGCAACTGGGAAGGAGAATTAATTCAAACCAATCAACAGGGAAATACTGTGATTATTCATAGTAGTTGGTCACTCAAGAAAGATAGCGAGGGAAATCCAATTGCGATTCTAAAAATTAATCGAGATATTACCAAAGCCAAACAAGCGGAACAAGCAATTATAGATTCCGGTTTACGCTTGGCTGGGATTTTAGATATGGCTCAGGATGCGATTATTTCGATTAATGAGCAACAACAAATTACCCTATTTAATCAAGGAGCGGAGAAAATATTTGGTTATAGGGCAAATGAAATTTTAAAACGGCCGTTTAGCTTATTGATTTCTGAATTTTCATTTCAAAAAGATTGTCAATATCATCCCGAATTATTACCCGAAAATCGTCTAATTCAAGACATTGGAGAATATCAGGAAGTGACGGGTTATCGTAAAGATGGTACGGAATTTCCGGCCGAAGTTTCTATCTCTCGGTTATCCTTAGAAGCCGGAAAAATTTTAACGGTTTTTATGCGAGATATTAGCGATCGCAAACGGGTTGAAATTGCGATTCAAAAAGCTCAAGAAGACCTAGAAATCAAAGTTCAAGAACGGACAATGCAACTGGCAACTTCCAATGATGAATTAGTCCGAGAAATTGCCGAACGGAAACTTTTAGAAAATCAACTTCATGAAGTTAATGAAGAACTCGAACAACGGGTAGAACAACGCACTAATGAATTAGCTAAAGCCATTAATGATCTCAAACAAGAAGCGATTGAACGTCAAAAAACCACCCTGGCTTTACAGGAATCAGAAGCCCGATTCCGGGCTGCTATTGATGGCAGTTTAGATGCGTTTTTTCTCTTACAAAGCTATCGAGATGCCGAGGGAAAATTAACAAATTTTGTTTTAGTAGATATGAATTCTAAAGCCGAAGAACTACTTTCACAAAACAAAGATAATTTGTTAGGAAAAGAACTAAATGATGTGTTTTATCAAGAGAGCAACTTAGGATATTTTGATCATTATTTGCGTGCCTTTAGAACTCGAAAAGGCTTTGAGGAAGAATTAGAAGTTTCTAACCCCAATATTAAAGCGAAATGGCTACAAATACAAGTGGTTCCTCTGGATGATGGCATCGCCCTTACTTGTCGTGATATTACAGAACGCAAGAAAAACGAAGAAGCCGCCCAACAAGCCAATCAAAACCTCACACGCTGGGTGAATGATTTGGAACAACGCAACCGTGAAACCATGCTTTTAGGTCAAATGAGTGAATTTTTACAAGCCTGTAATTCTACCGAAGAAGCCTATCAAGTGATGAATGATTTACTCAAGCCTTTTTTCCCAAAAATATCGGGGGGGTTATTTGTGGCTAGAAATTCTAAAAATCTAGTAGAAATGGTAGCGATTTGGGGAGATTTACAGGGAATCAGTGATGCGGTTTTTTCTCCTCAAGATTGCTGGGCATTACGGCGAGGTAGATCCCATTTTGTTCCGGCTACAACCAGTAATTTATTGTGTAAACATATTCATCAAAAAAATTATCGTCAATATCAATTAAATTCTAATAATTCCAGTGAAATCATTCCTAAACCCCCTGAAAAAAATAAACTTCCGGCTACTTATCCGGTGATGGTTGAACATCTTTGTGTACCCATGATTGCCCAGGGAGATGCGTTAGGATTATTGTGTTTAGCCTCCGAAGAATCGGGACAAATTTCGGAAGACCAACAACGGTTAGCAACGGCCGTGGCTGAACATATTGCTTTAGCCTTAGCTAACTTGAAATTACGAGAAGCCTTAGAATATCAAAGTATCCGAGATGGTTTGACTGGGTTATATAATCGTCGTTATTTAGAAGAATCCTTAGAACGAGAAATTAACCGCGCTCAACGTCAAAAGTTTGGCTTAGGAATTATTATGATTGATATTGATCATTTTAAAAATTATAACGATACCTTTGGTCATAATGGCGGAGATATTGTCTTGCAACAACTGGGAAATATCTTACAAAAAAATGTCCGGGGGTCAGATATTGCTTGTCGTTATGGGGGTGAAGAATTTACCCTGATTTTACCAGAAATTTCTCTGGAATTTGTGAAAGAAAGAGCAGAACAAATCCGAGTTGAAGTGCAAGAATTAAAGCCCAAACACCGGGATCAAGATTTAGGTCAAATTACCCTTTCTTTAGGTATTTCTATGTTCCCCAACCAAGGTTTAACCGGAGAGTCAATTATGCGGGCGGCGGACACGGCTTTATACCAAGCCAAAGAAGAAGGAAGAAACCGAGTTTGTGTTTTTGGCTCTAATTTTGATCACTATACTTAAGTCCGTTTTCTATCTTAAATGTATAGATTTGTTACAAATTTTCAGGATTTTTCCGATCTTCAAAACTTCTTCAAATTTGTTTTTTATTCTGAAATCATTATCTAAGTGTTAACGATAGAGTTTGCTCCCTATCCCCGAAACTCATCAGTTGCTAATTCATACGAGGTTTAATAAACTTATATGCCTACCTGTCCCTGCTGTGCATCACCCATGCTCCAACATATTCGTAAAGGTCATCTGGTTTGGAGATGTCGCCACTGTTGGCAAGAAATGCCTGACTTAAGTGCTACCCAATCCTTTAAGCTTAACTATACTTCGTCCTTGGAAAGAAGAATTAAACAATTAGCTCTCGCCTAAATGAAATGATAGAATCATGGAACAATAGGCAAGTTCCTAGCTAGATTTAACAGAATTAATGCCTGTGTCTGATTAGGTTGTCTGTTTTTAGCTATTACCAGGGTTAAGATAGGGGATGGAACCATTCAATTTTATTCTTGTTCCTCAAGGTCAGGAATACCGGGCGGTGTTAAAGGGATTACAGCCGATTAACTCATCCACAATTAAGGTTTTACCAATTCCGATTGGTTCTCAGTATTTAACCGTTTATTTAAAAACATGGCTCAATTCAGAGGTAGTTAACAGTCGGTCTTCTATACAGGTTTTAGTTCTGGGATTATGTGGCAGTTTATCCCCTAATCTCCAGGTTGGGGATGTTGTTATTTATCAAAATTGTTTACCTTTAATGTCAAGAGATTTCGGTGAAGATCCCAAGGATATTACATTTCCCTGGGATTATGATTTAGCTTTATTCTTACACCAAAAATTAATTTCCTCCCATTTAGTCAGGGGGTTAACTACTGACAGGGTGATTACCACCGCCACCGAAAAACAAAAATTAAGCCAACTTGATCCCGTGGAAGTAGTGGATATGGAAGGATTAATTATATTAGAATTTTTAACAAAAGCCGGAATTAAAGCCGCCATGGTCAGGGTTGTCAGTGATGACTTCTCTCAAGATTTACCAGATTTAACCCCGGCGATTGATCATCATGGAAGATTAAAAATATTTCCCTTAATTAAAGTGTTATTACAACATCCAGTTCAGGGATTAAAACTGATTAAAAGTGGTTTAAAAAGTCTGGCGATTTTGCAACAACTGACCCAAAAATTACAACTCTTGAATTAAAACAAAAGGTTGCACAATTAGGGCTTTAAATCGTTTTTTTGGTTGATCATTCCATTGTAAAACTTGGTCGGGGGAGGGTTTATGAATTAAAGATTCACTAATCCAATGTTGGACGGAAAGGGCGTTATCCTGGGCGATCGCTTCCCCTACAGTTAATAAATCCAATTGAGATTCCACAATAATTACAATCTCCCGTTCCAGGTGCGGCGTTAACCAATCCCATTCCGCTTCATCAAGGTTTTCTGTAAGTTGGGATCTTAAAAATTCAGTTTCCATAAAAAATTTGGTTGTAGAATTAATTACTGATTAAAAGTTAACGTCCGAGATCATGCAAGGCATTAATTTCATCGGTACAATGTTGGGTTAATTTCAATAATTCGTCCCGGTCAGTAGAATCCGGAGGCGGAATTAAATCGCCGACTCGTACCGTAATGGGAACCGGTCGGGGAAAATGAGAACCCCGATCAGTAATTGCATGGGTTCCCCACAAACACACAGGTAATAAGGGAACTTTCGCCTTGGCTGCAATTAAGGCCGCCCCCAATTTGGGTTCCGTAATTCGACCATCAATGGTGCGGGTTCCTTGGAGAAATACCCCCGCAGCCCAACCATTTTCTAATTGTTGTAAAGCCGCCCGAATCGCACTGCGATCGGGGGAACCCCGCTTAACTGGATAGGCTCCATACAGGGAAATCGCCTGTTTCAAGATAGGAACTTCAAATAATTCCTCTTTTGCCATATAGGAAACCGGGCGTCCCATACAATTTGACAGTAGGAGCGGATCAAAATCACTCGCATGGTTACTCACAACCACTAATGGCCCCGCCAGGGGAACCCGATCCGCACCATAAATCCGACCTTGAAAGTATAGGTGCAACATCGGGCTGATCACCGACCACTTGAACAAGTGATACAGAATCAAACTAGAAAGGGGTTCCCGGCTTCTGACAAAGGGTGCAAGTTCTTGATTCACGCGCTTGGTTAAATAGTTTAGGTTGAAAAGTCGAGGTTAGGGGTTACTTTTTCTGGCCTTGGGATGCCTTAACCGTAGCTAAAACTTCTTCGATTTTAGAGAGTTCCACCGCACCGGAGAAGGTTTCGCCATTCATCACAAAAAATGGTGTTCCCGAAATCCCCAAACTTTCCCCTAATTGGATATCCTTCTGAATCGCAGCTTGGGCTTCTGGGCCTTGGCGATCGCGATTGAATTTCTCCACGTCCAGATTTAACTGTTTTGCGATCGCCGGATATAAAGCCTCTCCCAATTGATTCTGTTGTGTAAATAAAGCGTTTTGGTATTCCCAGAATTTGCCCTGCTGTTGAGCCGCCCAGGATGCTTTGGCCGCGGGTAGAGCCTCTGAGTGAATCTGAGTCAGGGGAAAATGCTTATAAACCAGAGTCACCTGATCTTGGTTAGCCTTCATAAACTTCTGAATGGTTTCGTGGGCACGGGCGCAGAAGGGACACTGAAAGTCGGAAAACTCCACCAGGACAATATTTTTAGCATCTGAACCCGTAAAGGGAGAATTCCCGATCACCGCTTTCGGATTAGTTTTGATCTGTTCTAGGAAAGTTTGTCGCGCCTGTTTTAGTTGGCCGTCCTGTTGCTGTTGATAGGCTTGGACGGACTCTAAAATCACTTCTGGATGCTGTCGAATTACTTGCAGGATTTGCTGTTCCAGTTGAGGACTAACTTTAACGGTTTGATCGGACTGGGCGGATTTTGAACAACTCATCAAAGTCACACCAACGATCAAAACTATTGTGATCCATAACCTTGATTGACGATAAAGTTGTTGTCTTGTCCTAGAGATGTTCATAATCCTTTGTTCCCATCGTTTTTTTTATCCTAACAGTTAACCGTCAACTCCTTTCCTAATCGTTGGAGATATAACCTAAATCCGCTAATTTTTTTAAGACTTTAGCAACACTTTCGGATAAATCTTCGTGATCCGTATTACATTCAACATCTGGATTTGTTGGGGCTTCGTAGGGATCATCAATACCTGTAAAGCCTTTAAGTTCACCCGCTCTGGCTCTTTTATACAATCCTTTGACATCTCGACCTTCACAAACTGTTAAGGGCGCATTCACATAAACTTCCACAAAATCCCCAATTTTGCCCCGCACTTCTTCGCGAATTTCTCGATAGGGAGAGATAGCAGAAACCAGGACAATTACCCCATTTCGGGTTAAGAGATTAGCAACAAATCCAATCCGACGGATATTTTCATCCCGATCCGGTTTACTAAATCCTAAACCTTTGGTGAGATTTTCCCGAACAATATCCCCGTCTAAAATCTCTAGTTTACATCCCTTCTCTTGGAATATTTGAGCAACCGCTTGGCTAATGGTGGTTTTTCCCGCACCACTCAAACCCGTAAACCATACTGTTACACCTCGATGCTGCATTCAGGTTTTTTCTCCCGTGATTATTCGTTCAGATATCCAATAGATTATGGTAAGTCGAGATTGCAGCGCGAGTCAACCAAAATCTTAATTCTCGGTTTAGTGGACTTGACATTTAAACAATAATTTGTATTCCCTTGTGAAAACTATCAAATTTGACAGAATTTCTTTGAATAATGTAGTTTAAACAGTAATCAGTATAAAAACGTATAACTCGTTGTTGCGCTTGAGCGCATCCATTCAAAGCGAAAACATCAACCCAACATGATTTTGAAAAAAACCTTCAAATATCTACTATTTTTATTTCTGACAACCTTAGTAATTGGGGGGATTATTACTAGCCATCATCTTCCCATTTCTGCCCAGGAAAAACCATCGGGGACAACCAAAACCCTAATCATGGCAACTTCCCCAGACTATCCCCCCTATCAGTTTAAAGATACGGCAACCAGTGGTGATAAAATTGTGGGTTTTGATGTAGATATTGCCGAATATATTACTCAGCAATTAGGCTACGATCTAAAAATTAATGGCATAGATTTTAATGGCTTAATTCCAGCTTTAACCGCTAAACGAGCAGATTTTGTCATGGCGGGAATGACCCCTACTCCTGAGCGAAAAAAAAATGTAGCTTTTTCTAATATTTATTTTGAAGCTAAAAATACCATTGTTAGTCTTGATCCTAAAGCCTATACTAATCCCGAACAATTAAAAGGCAAAAAAGTCGGTGTCCAACTGGGATCAATTCAGCAGGAAGCCGTTAAAAATTGGTCGGGGGTAACGGCTATTCCTTTAAATAAAACCAGTGATATTATTCAGGAGTTAAAATCAAAACGGCTGGATGCGGGGGTTTTAGAAAATACTATTGTTAGGGGATATATTGCAGCAAATCCAGGGTTAGTCTATCACGAAGTTCCCAATACCGAAGCGGCAGGATCGGCGATCGCTTTTCCCAAAAACTCCCCCTTAGTTGAACCCTTTAATCAGGTGATTCAACAGATGCAAGCCAGTGGTAAAATTGAGGAACTTGCCAAGAAATGGTTTGATCGTCAAGCTACCCTAGAAACCCCAGAAGTTCCCCATGAAAGCGGATTAAAACTCGATTTTAATAAAATTGCTCCCAATATTCCCTATATCTTAGCTGGGATTTTTATTACCTTACAATTTAGTTTGGTTTCGGCTTTCTTCGGATTTATTTGGGGAACAATTCTCGCCCTATTTAAAATTTCAACTATCAAACCCCTGAATATTTTTTCCCAAGCGTATACATCCATTTTTCGAGGCACACCCTTACTGGTACAATTAACCTTAATTTATTTTGCCACACCCCAACTCACCGGATATGATATTACCGCCTTTCAAGCGGGGATATTAACCTTTTCCTTAAATTCTGGAGCCTATATTTCCGAAACCATTCGGGCGGGCATTCAAGCCGTTGATAAAGGTCAGAAAGAAGCCTGTGAAGCCTTGGGTATTCAATATCAACTGATGATGGTAGATATTATTTTACCCCAAGCCCTGAGAAACATTCTTCCCGCCTTAGTCAATGAAAGTATTAACCTGTTAAAAGATTCAACCTTAGTATCCGTTATTGGGGTAGAAGATATGTTACGGCGGGCGCAAATTGTCGGGGCGGAAAAGTATATTTACTTTGAACCCTTGATTTTTGTGGCGATTATTTATTATATCATGATTATTACCTTAACTTGGGGGGCAAATGGACTTGAACGCAAACTCAAAAGTAACAGTTGATCCGGCGGTCAAAGTTGACCGTTTATATAAATCCTTTGGCGATTTAAAAGTCTTAAAAGGGATTTCAACCGAGATTCAAAAAGGGCAAGTTGTATCTATTATTGGCCCTTCAGGATGTGGGAAATCCACCTTTTTACGCTGTCTTAATCTTCTGGAAACCCCGACATCTGGGCATATTTTCATTGATGGGATGGAAATTACTGACCCGAAAGCCGAAATTTATAAAATTCGTCAGTCCGTAGGCATGGTCTTTCAACACTTTAATTTATTTCCCCATTTAAGTGTCTTAAAAAATGTGATTTACGCTCCGATAAAAGTCAAGAAAATCTCCGAATCTGCCGCCAAAGATTTAGGGATGGAGTTATTACAAAAAGTCGGCTTGGCAGACAAAGCAGACGTCTATCCCTCCCGACTTTCAGGAGGTCAAAAACAACGGGTAGCGATCGCTCGAACCATGGCCATGCAGCCCGATATTTTATTAATGGATGAACCCACCTCCGCCCTTGATCCTGAAATGGTTAAAGAAGTTTTAGAAGTGATGAAAGCCTTAGCAAAAACCGGAATTACGATGGCAATTGTCACCCATGAAATGGGATTTGCCAGGGAAGTTTCTAACCGGATTTTATTCCTAGATAGTGGCTTACTAGCTGAAGATTCTCCCCCAGAACAGTTTTTTAAAAATCCCGAATCTGAACGGGCAAAGCAGTTTTTAGAGAAAATGCTATAGCAATCAATCTTAGTGTTGACAACTTCTTTGTGTCTTCGTGTCTTTGTGGTTAAATTAGGCTTGATCTTTGTAAATATAGCTACAAAAACTGCTATATAATTTCAATATCAGGATTTCTTGACCCAATCTGACAAAAATTGTGTAATATTAAATAGTGCTACATTAATTCCTGTCTTCGGTGCATTCTGATTCCTCATCCAACTGAGTTGTCTCAGTTTAAATGATAATCTGTATCACGGGGGAGGTGAATTTTTCTATCAATCAAGTCGATACTATTGTTAAAGAGGTACAGAACTATGGCAAATTCAACCCTTGAGAATAACGCCGCTTCAGCTTCAAATCAGTGGGGTGAAGATTCTCAAATCTGGAAAAGTTTGAAAGTGGCGATCGCATCTAGTTCCGGTTTTCAACGCTGGGAATTAGAACGGGATTTAAACCTAATTGAACCCACCAATAATTTAGATCAATTAGTGAGTTTGTACTTGCGTGAAACCCTGGAAACCTTAGCTTATTAAAACGTCGGTGTGAGTTTTTTAATCCATCAACAATTCCCAGCAACTAGGTTTCTCAAGATGGCTTGCTGAAACCTAGTTTTTCGACTGATCAGATATAATTATATTATTTAATTCACGCTTAATAAAATGGATATAATGACTCCAGTTATTCAGCCTCAACTGACTTTAGAGGAGTTCCTGAAATTTCCCGAAACTAAACCAGCATCGGAATTTTTTCAAGGAAAAATTATTCAAAAATCCATGCCTCAAGGTGAACATAGTAGATTACAGGGTAAACTTTGTGCCGTCATTAACCAGATAACTGAAACCTCAAAAATAGCTTATGCTTTCCCAGAGCTACGCTGTACTTTTGGGGGAGTATCTATTGTTCCAGATGTTACTGTATTTAGATGGGAAAGAATTCCTTTATTGCCATCGGGAAGAATTGTTAATCGATTTGAAATTCATCCTGACTGGTCAATTGAAATCCTTTCTCCTGAACAAAGCCAAACTAAAATTTTAGGTAAATTACTCCATTGTTTAAGCCATGGGACGGAATTAGGCTGGTTAATTGATCCAGAAGCAGAAAGTATTTTAGCCCTATTTCCTGGGCAAAGAATTGAATTATATCAAGGTGACAAAAAATTGCCTGTTTTAGCAGGAATTGAATTAGAATTAACAGCAGAGATGATTTTTAGTTGGTTAAAATTGAGTTAAATTAGGAAAAGCGATCGCCCCAAAAGCAAAATTATGGTTAAATAGAGAATAGCTGAAAAATTCAATTTTTGACTATGACCCATTCCCTGGAACTTCCCCCCTTAAATACCGATACAATTTGGGCGATTATGAATCAAGATCTTGATGATGCTACTGTTAATCAATTGGTTTGGTATTATTTGGGATATCGGTATGATCCTGAAACCGATCAATGGGATGGGACAAATGCCGATCCCCATTGGAAAACCGAATATCCCGCACCTCCTGATTTTATCGAAAGTCGTCCCGCAACGGTAAAATTAACTCGTTCTATTCCCGCAGAGAATAAACAATTGCTCAAGGAAGAATTGGGTTTTAAGGGTTATAAAATCGGGGAATTTAACCCCAGAGATACTCGACGCGCCACCATGGCAAGTTGGTTATTATCCCAAATGAAAGAACTAAAATTAATATGAAACTATTAAAATTATTGGGTTTATCTATTTGTTTTACTGGAATTAGTTTGGTTTTAAGTCCGCTTTCCTCGGCTGAACCTACTAACAAAATTGTCGGAAACTGTGGAACAGAATCCTGTAAAACCCTCTGGAAAAAACTACAGTCTAATTTTCCTAAAAAAACCCAGGATTATCAAAAACAATGTTTACCGCCTCAAAGATTAGGATTATTAGTTTATTCCAATGAAAATAAAAGTAAAGTTGTTTATTTGACCTGTTGGGAAGCTAAAATAAAGAGAGGAGAACGGTTGGGACAAGAATTGGGGGTTCTTCCTTTTCCGGGTCATGAACAAGAATTTGGCGTAAAAATAGCCAGTGATGATCCTAAAATTCAGGCTATTTTAAAACAAAATAGTCAACAAGTCGAACGCATGAGTTTTAAATGTGCAACCCATGGAGGTGATATTAATATCTTAGTTTCTGAGGATGGGAAAGAAACAGTCAGTTTACAATGTTATTTTCAGGCTGGGGTTATCTTATTTGACTCTAATCGGGACGGTGTTTCAGATGGTGAATATACTCGCGGTGCGAGCGTTGATTTTACGGAAGAATTAAAATAAAACCCATTCGTAATTCGTAATTTGTAATTATCCTAAAGGTTCATCACGACTATTAGTAGAACGCAAACGACTTAATCGATCCGTTGCCCATTTTGCCATTTCCTGAACTTCAGGATCAGGATCATCAATAGCTCGTTGTAAAATTTGACTCATTTGGGTGACTAAATCATAAATTCGGGTTAAATCTCGAATTGCATTTTTTCTGACTTCCGCATTTTCATCTTGAAGGGACAAACTTAACGCTCGGTTTAAGGGTTTTAAGGTGCGAGTTCCAATTTCTGAAAGAGCAGCTAAAACTAAACTGCGCTGATTTGAGTCAGAATTAATTAATAACTCTAATAAGGCTTGAATTGCCCGTGAATCTCCGGCTTGAGCCAGTTCCCAAATAGCATTATTCCTAATATTGGGGTTAGTCTGTTTTAAATCATTAATCCATTGTTCCTGGGGATCGAGTTTAGCCGGATACGGCGCATCTATTAATGAGGAACTCGCCGGGTATTCTGACCGTGGTGTATCGGTTTTAGAAATTTGTAATGTCGCCTCTGGATGACTATTCACTTCTGAGAACACAGAAGGTTGTCCCGGCTGGATCACGGTGGGGGCGGTTTGGGGCTGTTCCTTGACCGATGGAGAGGGTTCAGGGTGAGATTTAGGCAGGGTTTGCGCCTGAATATCAATAACTTTACCTTCTTCGGGATCGGAGGGACTGATTAGTCGAATTAAGATTAAAATGGCTCCGACCGTTATAATTAAAGCCCCTACTCCAAGAATTAATGTTTTTGAGGGGAGACGGAAACCTGATTTTTTTGGAGGTGGGGGTGTTTTAGCGTCTGGGGTAGGGGGTTTTTCTGGGTTAGTTTGGGCGAGTTGCCAGGATAAATCGGAACTCCCTAACGGGTTGGTGGAGGAGCGATCACTTGTGTGTGTCAGGGGTTCGGTTTTGTTGGCAACCGCGGCCATAGTCCTACTACTGAAGTAGGAAGTTCCACCCCAGGAGGCAATATAGACCAATAGAAATAGGGTCAGGCGATAAAAAGGAGCCATAAGACTCAATAAATTTGTGATCGGCTAGGGTGGATATTATGGGAATCAATCGTTTTGTTAGTTTAACCTGTAGCCGTAAGAAACCGGATAAAAATGATCGGAGATAGCAAATCCCAAGAACGCAAATTCATTGCCACTGAACCTCTATTTTTAGCAGGAGAACGGGCAGAATCTCAAGTTTGGACTGGCATTTCTCAAAGCTTTGTCCAACGAGATTGTATTGCCTATTGGCGCTATCCGATTTTCTCGAAACTGGGACGGTTTCGCAAGGAACCTGATATTTTAATCGTAGATGCAGAATGGGGATTAATTATTATTGAGGTGAAATCAATAACAATTGAGCAAATTCTAGGGATTAGAGGTCATTGCTGGGAACTACAAGAATCTTATACTACCCAAGCCAACCCTTATCAACAGGCTGAAAATCAATTATATGCTTTATTAGAATATTGCAATTTAGAGGAAATTCTCCGTCGAGCCGTTCCTGGTCGTGTATTGGTCGCCCTACCCCGGATTCTTGAATCTGAATGGCAGTATCGGGGATTTGACCTGTTACCGAGTTGTCCGCCAATTTTATTTAGAGAAGATTTAATCACAGAATCGGGGAAAACTGGGGAAAAGTTGGGTTTAATCGAACGGATCAAAACCGCACCCTTGCTGGCAAAAGGTGCGGAACTTTCCCCGGAACAATGGCGGGTGTTAAAGGCGGTAATTAGTGGGACGCCGTTATTTAGGACGCCGACTCGTCGATTTTTTTTGAGTCCAAAGGATTATTTGGAACCTTCTTTAACCCGTAGTGCGGTATTAGAAACGGTTAGAAAACGTATTTCTGAATTGGATTTACAACAGGAACAAATTGCTAAGGTGATTCCCCCAGGGCCACAACGCATCCGAGGAGTTGCGGGTTCAGGAAAAACTGTTTTATTATGTCAAAAAGCGGTGCAAATGCACCTTAAATATCCAGAGTGGGATATTGCATTAGTATTTTTTAGTCGCAGTTTATATGAACCTATTTTACAACAGGTGGATCAATATTTAAGAAGATTTAGTTGTAATCAAATTAGCTATGATTCTCAAAATTCTAAGTTAAAAGTTCTCCATGCTTGGGGAGCTAAAGATCAACAGGGTTTTTATAGAACTATTTGTCAATCGGCGGGGATTTGGAGCCAAAGTTTACAACAAACTACTCGTTTAAAAGCCAATGAATCTTTAGCAGAGGCTTGTTTACATTTATTGAAATCCGCTATAATTCCAGCTATTTTTGATGCGGTTTTAATTGATGAAGGTCAGGATTTTATGGTGGAGGATGACCTGAAATTTGAGGGAAAACAGCCTTTTTATTGGATGGCCTATCAAGCTTTACGTCCGGTGACAGTTGCCGATGGGAATATTGGGGAAATTCCACAAAAAAGATTAATTTGGGCCTATGATGAAATCCAAAGTTTAGATAGTTTAAAAATTCCGACGGCGAGTGAATTATTTGGGGATGAATTGGGACAATTAGTAACAGGGGAATATAGCAATGGGATTCAAAAAACAGAGATTATGTCTCGATGTTATCGAGTCCCTGGAGAAATTTTAACTGCGGCTCATAGCCTGGATTTGGGATTATTACGTCCCCAAGGATTATTAACCGGAACTGCTTGGGTAGAAGACTGGACAATGCTGGGTTATGAAGTAATTTTATCTAATCCAAAACTAAAGGAAAAATCTCTTATTAATGCTTATTTGAAAACAGAAGAAACCATTACTTTAAAACGTTCTGAAGAAAATTCCCTGAATCCCATGGCTCAGTTATGGAAACAACCTTTGATTGAATTTGAGGCCTATCATTCTCGTTCAGAGGAATTAATTGATTTAAGCGATCGCCTGGTTTATAATCTAAAAATTGACGGGTTGCGCCCCAGTCGAGAAATTTTAATTATTGTTTTAGGAATCGGTTGGGAAGCGATACAACTACAAACCTATATTGCCAACTTTTTAATTCAGCAAGGCATTGATATTTTTATCCCTGGAACCTCTGATTGTAATATACTAAAACCCAGTTATCATAATGCCCATGGCAATCAATTTTGGTGTGAAGGTGGGGTGACAATTTCTCGGATTCATCGAGCTAAGGGACAGGGAGCAGATATGGTTTATATTGTCGGTTTAGAGCAAGTTGCGATCGCTGAAAATAACCTCAATTTTCGTAATCAATTATTTGTCGCCATGACTCGTTCTCGAGGTTGGTTACGATTAAGTGGTTTAGGTTCCTATCCGCTTTATGAAGAAGTTTCACAGGTGATCAAAAGTGGCAATACCTTCACCTTTCCCCAGTTATTTTTACCTCAAAGGGATATTAGTATTAGTACCCGGGGGGAACTGATGCGAAGATATAAAAATGGCGATCGCAATTTTCAAGGTATCGACCTATCTGGTCTGGATTTAACCGGAGTCAATTTAAGTTATGCTAATTTAATTGGAGCTAATCTCCAAAATGCCAATCTTACCCAAGCCAACTTAAAACAGGCTAAATTAGTCGTAGCGAATTTAAGCCAAGCGGAAATGACGGGTGCTAACTTACAGCGAGTCAAGTTAGTTAGTGCCAATTTACAACAAACCCGATTAAATTTTTGTGATTTGAGACGAGCAGACCTGAGCAATGCCGATCTCAGTCAAGCACAATTAATCGGTGCTAACTTAAAAGACGCTAATTTAAGTGGGGCCAATCTAGCTCTGGCTGACCTTTCCCGCGCTAATCTTCAGGGAACTGTTCTAACTGGGGTAAACTGCACAGAGGCGATTTTAACTGGCGCAATATTACCCGATGGTCGGATATTAACACCAAGCCCTGAATAACCCTCGCTGATCCACTATGATTAAAAGAGTTTGGGATATCATATCCGTTGTTCGTTAATTCCCAATTGCTTCGTAACTTGCCTTTTCTAACCGATAACAACTGAACTGGTGAGGTGTTGATTAACCTACACTCCTTTCCAGTTTCGATAAGCGAGAATCCCGTTATGATCACTTTACCTGGCTATCAGATTCTTCACCCTATTTATAACGGTTCGAGAACACTCGTTTATCGTGGAATTCGTTTGTCCGACCAGCGCCCCGTGGTGATTAAATTATTACGCAGTGAATACCCCACCATCGCATCCTTGATCGAATTTAGGAACCAATATCGGATTACTAAAAACCTAAATATAGAGGGAATTGTTCCGATTCTGGATTTGGAACCTTATAGTAATGGGTTTGCCTTAATTATGGAGGATCAAGGTTATATTTCCTTGGCAGATTATTGGGTGAGTCGAGAATTAACCTTGGGTGAATTATTGAGAATTGCCATTGAAATTACCCGAATTTTAGAACAGTTATATCAACATCGAATTATTCACAAAGATGTGAAGCTGCAAAATATTTTAGTACATCCCGAAACCCTAAAAATTCAACTGATTGATTTTAGTATTTCCACCCAATTTGACCGCCAAAATCAGGAAGTTTTCAATTCTCAAGGGTTAGAAGGAACCTTAGCATATATGTCCCCTGAACAGACAGGAAGAACCCATCGAGGTATTGATTATCGAACAGATTTATATTCTTTGGGTGTTACCCTTTATCAATTATTCACGCGCAAACTTCCCTTCCAGTCTTCCGAACCTTTAGAGTTAATTCATGCCCATTTAGCCCTCTTACCTTTGCCTTTAATTGAAATCAGACCTTCTTTACCTTTGATGTTAAATAATATTATTTTAAAATTGATGGCTAAAAATCCAGAGGCACGGTATCAAACCCCATCAGGATTATTACATGATTTAGAATTATGTTTAGAACAGTGGGAAACAATCGGGGATATTCCTCTATTTCCTTTAGCCAGCATGGACTTAAATGATCGTTTTATTATTCCTGATAAGTTTTATGGACGGGAATCAGAACTAGCTCATTTAAGTTCAATCTTTCCAGAGATTCAATCCAGAATTATCGTTGTTACGGGTCAATCGGGTATTGGAAAATCGTCCCTGGTTCAAGAGTTTTATCAAAAAACAATCCAAAATCAAGCTTATTTTATATCCGGTAAATTTGATCAATTTAGAAATAATACCCCCTTTTGGGGATGGGTACAAGGGATTAAACAGTTAATTCAACAAATCTTAACAGAAACTCCCGCAAAAGTTGAAGATTGGAAAACCAAACTAATAGAAGTATTAGGAGAAAAAACCCAGATTCTCGTTGATGTGATTCCCGAACTTAAATCTTTATTAAATCAGCAAGTTTTAACTCCTGAATTAGAAGCAAATCTTGATCAAAATCAGTTTAATCGTTTAATTCTCAGGTTAATTCAGGTCTTTGCTCAACCGCCCCATCCCTTAATTATTTTTTTGGATGATTTACAATGGGCGGATATAGAATCTTTAAGATTAATTCAGGTATTAATGAGTCCTGAAAATTCATCCCAATCCCTAGTTTTAATTCTAGCCTATCGGGATCAAGAAATCGGAGAAACCCATCCTTTAAGAGAAACCTTAAAAACCTTAGAAAATTTAGGAATTCCGATTGAACAGATTGTTTTAAATCCTTTAGAAGAATCTGCCATTAATCAAATCATAGCAGAAACATTAGTTTGTTCCTTAGAATTAGCTCAACCCCTAACGGAATTAGTCAACCAACAAACCCAAGGAAATCCTTTTTTTGTGAGTCAATTTCTCCAGTCATTATATACAGAAGAACTAATCTGGTTTCATCCGCCTCAATCTTCCCTTGGTAATCAAGATTTACTGAGGGGTTGGCAATGTGATTTAACGGAAATCAAAACTCGTTTTGTCAATCCTAATATTTTAGATTTAATTATTCATAAATTACAACAATTACCAGAAGCAACCCAGGAAATTTTAAAATTTGCTGCCTGTTTAGGCCATCAATTTAATGCCTTTGATTTAGCAACGGTGACAGAAATATCCTATTTAGAAATCTTACAAGCCTTAGAAGTTGCTGCTCAGGCTCAATTGATTGTTATTGTTAAAGAAATTTATCCATTTTATTCCCTAGAAATGGGTGTAGATTTGGGTTCACAATTTGATCCCGATGAAACTTTACCCCTATTACAATCGGGAGTTGATCAATATAAATTTATTCATGATCGAATTCAACAAGCTGCCTATCTTTTAATTCCCAGTTCTCAACGACAAGCGACCCATTTAAAAATAGGAAAATTATTATTAAATCAAATTCAAAAACGGTTTGATCAACCCATAGAAACAATTTTAACTGAACTTTTGCCAGAAACTTTATTGAATATTATTAATCAGTTCAATTTAGGCGTAGGTTTAATTAAAAATCTAAAAGAACGTCATCAGTTAGCCTTATTTAACTTAATAGCAGGACGCAAAGCAAAGATAACCACCGCCTATCCAACGGCCGTTGGACATTTAGCGATCGGGATGGGATTATTAACCGCCAACAGTTGGGAAACCGACTATCAATTAACCTTAGAATTATATACAGAAGCCACAGAAGTTGCGGCTTTAAGTCAAGATTTTGAATCCCTAAATGATTGGGGTAGGATTATATTAGAACAGGCTAAAACCCTATCGGATCAAGTTAGAATTTATGAGTTATTGATTCAAGGGTATAGAAGTCAACATCAAGATCAAAATGCGGTGAATCTTGCTTTAACTGTTTGTCAACAGCTTGATGTGAGTTTGGGAGATGATTCCCCTTTAGAATCTTGGCAAGAATTAAAGCAAAATTTTATCAATTATTTAGCGGGAAGATCCCCTTTAGAATTATTAGATTTGCCCGAATTATCCGATCCTAATTTAGTGAGTTTATTCACTATTTTAACCGCCGCTTTTCCTTCAGCTTACGTTACTCTCCCTGAACAATTTCCTTTATGGGTGATCACATTAGTGAATTTATCCTGTCAACGGGGAAATACGCCTTTATCCAGTTTAGTCTATGCTACTTTCGGATTTATACTTTGTACCCAAGGAGATATAGAATTAGGGAATGAAATGGGAGAATTGGCTTTAGAATTATCTGCTAAATTAGGGAATTATGAGTTAAAAATTAATGTCAAAAAATTAGTTTATACCCTAATTAAACCCTATAAATATTCCTTAAAAAATCTGTTATCACCTCTACAACTATACTCATACCAAATTCAAGAACTTGGGAATATTGAACAAGGGTATTGTCTAGCTCAATCCTATATTAAAATAGCGGATATTGTTGGTAAAGATATATCGGAATTAGAATCAGAAATTGAGTATTTCTTAAATCAGTTTCGAGATTTTAAATCTCCATCGGAACTTATGGTTATGACCCACTATGAGCAAAAGTTACAAATTTTAAATGGGAAATTAGATCCCCAAACCCTACTTAATTTTTCAATTGAGGCTGAAACCCAAATCCAAAAAATGAGTGAAATTGGACATTCTTCCCAAGAAATACCGTTTCAATTGGCTTTAAATTTTATGATTTTAACCTATAGATTAGGGGAATTTCAACAGGCGCGGGAGTGGTGTCAACAAGCCGAATTATATTTAGATAGACAAACCTATTTCATTTTCTTACCGATTTTTTACTGTTATCAATCTTTAATTAATCTAGCCCTCTATTCTGAATATTCTGGGGAGCAACAGGCTCGTATTTTAGAAACAATTTCCTTAAATCTTGAAAAACTAAAAATCTATGCTACCTTGACTCCGGTAAATTTTTCCCATTATTTTTATTTGGTAGAAGCCGAATATAACCGAATTCAAGGGAATTATGTTAAAGTGATGGAAGCCTTTGAACAAGCGATCGATTGGGCTCAAACCCATCAATTTATTCAGGAAGAAGCCCTCGGTTATGAATTAGCGGCTCAATTTTATTTAGATTGGGGAAAAGAAAAAATTGCTCGGGTATACCTAATTGATGCCTATTATGGTTATGCTCATTGGGGCGCTTTTGCTAAAGTTAAGATTTTAGAATCTCGTTATTCTCAACTGTTAGATTCTATTTTGGAACAAATTATTGTCCCTAAAACTGGAGTCACAATCAATACAAATACCGAAGAAACAATTATATCAAGTAGTAATGGGGGTTCGGCTGCTCTTGATTTAGCAACGGTGACCAAAGCCTCTCAAGCCCTATCTCAAGAAATTGATTTAGAGCAGCTTTTGAGGCGATTAATTCAAGTGGTGATTCAAAATGCTGGAGCAGAAAAATGTTGTATTCTTTTGTTTAAATCGGGCAACTTAGTGATTGAAGCGATCGCTAGTTTAAATCCTTTAAATGGGGACTCCATTGAAATTCATTCCTTATTAAAATCCCTACCCATAGAGGAGAGTGAAAACCTACCGCTTTTAATTCTGAATACGGTGATTCAAACCCAAGAATTTGTGATTTTATCCGATGCTCGTCAAGAACCGCGATATCGTCATGATCCCTATTTGGAACATCATCAATCCCGATCTATTTTAATGACTCCGATTAAAAATAGAGGAAAATTGATTGGAATTCTGTATCTTGAAAATAACTTAACAACCGCAGTGTTTACCCCAGAAAGATTAGAAGTTCTGAAAATCCTATTTTCTCAAGCTGCAATTTCCATTGATAATGCTAAACTGTATTCCCAGGTTAGAAATAATGAACGACAGATGACACAATTTTTAGAAGGAATTCCCGTGGGTGTTGCTGTTTTAGATCCCACAGGAAAGCCCTATTATACCAATCAAAAAGCTCAGGAATTACTCAAAACTAAAGTGATTCCTGGAGTGGTCTGTGATGCCTTATCTAATATTTACCAAGCCTATCTTAACGGGTTTCAAAACCATCTATCCTATGCCCCAATTTCCGATGATAATTTCTCTAATTCGACCCAAGACACCACCTTTATTTTAGAAGTCAATCAAGGGGATAAAACCATTTTGATTGAAAATTGGGTGACACCAACCTATGACGAACATGGGGATTTAGCCTATGCAATTCTCGCCTTTCAAGATATTACTAAACGTCAGCAAACTGAACAAGCATTAAGACAGGCGGAAGAAAAATATCGCAGTATTTTTGAAAATGCTAGTGAAGGCTTATTTCAAACTACACCCACCGGACGTTATATTAGTGCAAATCCCGCCCTAGCCAGAATTTTAGGTTATGATTCTCCCTGGGATTTAATGTCGATGATTACTAATGTTCAAGAAGAACTTTATGTTGATTCCCAAAGGCGAAAGGATTTTAAACAATTAATTGATCAGCAGGGAGAAGTTTCAGGATTTGAATTTAAAGCCTATCGTAAAGATGGCAGTATTATTTGGATTTCTGAAAATGCCCGGTCTGTATTTAATGAGCAGAATCAATTACTTTATTATGAAGGTTTTGTGGTTGATATTACCGAGCGAAAAAAAGCCGAAGAAGATCGAATTCAATTTATGCAAAAACTCTCAGAATTGAATCTTCATTTAGATGAAGCCCTAGATTCTGAATTTGAATTAACCGACGCAGCGGCGCGATTTGTTCCCCATGAATTTCTTTCTTTTTTGGGTTATGAAAGTATTGTAGAAGTGCAGTTAGGGGCGGCAGTTCAAAAAGAAATGTCGATTTTATTTGCTGATATTCGGGATTTTACTAGCCTATCTGAAGATATGACACCCGAAGATAATTTTAAATTTATTAATGCTTTTTTAAGTCGTATGGAGCCTGCAATTGTTGATAATTATGGGTTTATTGATAAATATATTGGGGATGAAATTATGGCATTATTTGGCGGATCTGCCGATGATTCTGTACGAGCTGGAGTGGAGATGATTAATCGACTTAATGACTATAATGAAACCCGCCAACGCCCCGATCGTCCCCCAATTAAAATTGGCATTGGCATTAATACCGGGGGATTAATGTTGGGAATTGTCGGGGGTAAAAATCGCCTGGATAGTACGGTGATTAGTGATTCGGTGAATGTGGCTTCTCGGATTGAAAATTTAACTAAAAATTATGGGGTTTCTTTATTAATTACCCATTGGACTTTTATGGCTTTAGAAGACGCTAATCAATATGCGTTTAGAATTATTGATCGGGTAAAAGTCAAAGGAAAATCCGATGCTGTTACTGTCTATGAGGTGTTTGATGCAGATTTACCCGAAATTAAAGCGGGGAAATTAATTACAAAAACTACCTTTGAGTATGGATTAATGCAGTATTATTTAGAACGTTACTCAGAGGCGGCACAGTTATTCCAAGAATGTCTAGATCGCAATCCCCAAGATCAAGTGGCTCAAATTTATTTAGAACGCTGTTTATCGAAAATGAGTAATGGGTAATTACGAATTACGAATTACCTATTACCTATTACCTATTAACTATTACCTATTTACCTATTACCCATTACCTAATTATGAGCGATCTGTTAGATTGCAAAATCTTAATTTCACCTCTGGAAAGTATTTGATTTTTTTACCAATTGGGGTGTACAATTCTGAAATATTGTGTTATCTTAAAAAGCATAAACACTGAACGAATTAAACCGTTTAGGGAATCAAGGAGGTGATGCCCATGATTGAAGGTAGTAAACCCATGGGTCACTTGATTGGAAAATGCCGGCTGTGCGCCGGGGCTGTCCTCTAGTGCTAAGTTTGTGTTCTTTTAGGACACTTGTTGACCTAGATAACCGGACTTATTAGAGTGATCTTCCGGCAGTCAGGTTCCGATTCAAGAGACCCGCGCTTACCGCTCTCGCCCGATCTGGAATGGCAACGGCTAAAACCAGGGCTGGGTGAGGGCGGATAGTATTTTTTTTATAATCAATTTATTTTTATCCCCAATAATCCCATGGTTGCACTACTCAATTCTAGCCAAATTCAAGAACTTTCTAGTCAAATTCCCGACTGGAAAGTGGAAGGAAAGCATTTAAAAATAGTCAAAACCTTTAAAGATTTTATTGAAGCGATTGCATTTGTTAACAAACTTGTTGAACCTGCGGAAACGGCGGGACATCACCCGGATTTAGAAATTTCCTACAATAAAGTGACCATTAGCTTAACCAGTCATGATGCTGGGGGCTTAACCGAAAAAGATTTTGCCCTAGCGCGACAAATCTCAACACTGCTTTAATCTTAAGAATACTGCCGATTTTTTTATGATAGAATACCCCATGTGCCTTTGCTATTCCCCCATTTGAACTCGCAGCTTTAGCTGTGTGGAAGAAAGATGATTTTTAATAACCCCAAGTTCTTGCCTGAATTTGATGAACAAGCGGAACTGATTGAGAAACTTCTCGATATTGGTACTGCTTTATCTGGAACTGAAGATTTAAGCTCCCTGCTGAATTTAATTTTAGCTAAAAGTCGTGAAATTACGTCCAGTGATGCGGGAAGTGTTTATCTTTTGGATCACAGTGATAATACCTCAAAATTACTGTTTAAAATTGCTCAAGGGGGAAGTGATTGGGGTATTACAATTAATTAATCGTAAGGTTAACCCTGATATCAAGATTACGCCAGAAAATGCCATAGAAGCAACAAAATCCTATTCTAAATGGGAGGAGCGAATTTTGCGATCGCTGGCTTCCCAGGCTGCTATTTCGATTGAAAGAAATCATTTACAAGAAAGTATTGAACATTTATTTGAGGGGTTTGTTAAAGCATCAGTAGAAGTGATTGAAGCCCGAGATCCTTGCACCTGTGGTCACTCAGAAAGAGTTGCAGAATTAGCCGTTCGTTTGAGTCAAGAAGTGAGTCAAACTAACTTTGGTTCCCTCTCTGAAATTACATTTAGTGAGCGTCAATTGCAAGAATTACGCTATGCAGCCCTATTACATGATTTTGGAAAAGTCGGGGTTCCCGAAGCGATTTTAACTAAACCCAAAAAACTCTATCCTACTCAATTAGAAGTCATCCGTCATCGATTTGCCTTAGCTCAACGCATCTTAGAAGCAGAATCAATTCAGAGAAAATACGAACATTTGCTGCAACATTCTGCCCAAAAGCTACCCCAGGAAATCGACACCATGAAAAACTGAATGGAACTGGGTATCCACTCGGGTTAACAGCCCTGGATATTCCGATTCAAGCGCAAATTATTACAAAGCCAGGGTGGGAGAGTGAAAGCCCACTGGCTTCAGCCGTGGGATGAAACGCGACGCAGGCACTTTTAAGTGCCGTCATCTACAAATTAATTTGTACCCAGTTATTAGATATTTATGTTATCATATTTTCCATGATCATGGAATTCAAAAAGTAATTTTAGATATCGAAAACAGTGTTAGGAAGGGAATTAATGGCTCTCGTATACCTTTCCTGAGCTTTCGCTATAATCAAGGAATGCCTGTTAACTTGTCCTAAAGAGCAGCATTATTATTCCATGATTTCTAATTTATAGAAGCAGCAATGAGTAATCTAATCCTTAGCCAAATTGTAGAAGATGCAAATGCTTTTGTTTTTAGAGACAATATTTATCCCCGAAAAAAAGTGGTAAAGTTTCGCCGACCACTCAAAACTCGTAAGATCTCAACCCCATCATCTAAAACTTGGTAAAAGATAATATAACCCTTGAATGATAGATAATCCTCGGAGATAGGGACGAATTTCTGCATAACTTTTACCAGAATTAGGAAAATTTACCAGTTGTTGACAGTAGCGATTAAACTCTTGGAAAAACTGCTCTCCTGCTTCTACGTTGTTATTGGCAAAATACTCAGCAATCTCGTTGAGGTCATGGCTGGCTAGAATGTTGATAACATAGCGACTCATCGTAATTGTTCTTGGTCAGAGGTGAGATTAATACTCATTTTGGTGTTGCAACAGGGTTCATCCCTATCATAGCTAACCTGATTTCTAATTCCTCGAAAAGTTGTCAGTATCATAATCTATTATCGTTGAATACTGCGCGGATCAAGGGCATCTCTTAACCCATCTCCTAATAAATTAAAGGCTAAAACCGTCAAAATAATTAAAATGGCAGGCGGCCAAATTAACCAAGGTTGCAAGACCAAAATTGAGGCATTGGTAGCAGAAGAAAGTAAATTTCCCCAGGAGGGATCGGGGGGTTGAATCCCTAGTCCAATTAAACTTAAAACCGATTCTGAAATA
>Ga0208359_1000002_pt1 | contig 85278 bp, 114 predicted proteins | sample LakMenEpi26Aug09_FD_150732 | JGI IMG/M metagenome (GOLD analysis project Ga0208359, IMG submission 150732) | Freshwater microbial communities from Lake Mendota, WI - 26AUG2009 deep hole epilimnion (SPAdes) | ecosystem: Environmental > Aquatic > Freshwater > Lake > Epilimnion/Euphotic zone ... | reverse complement strand
CTAATTGTTCTATTCTCCGAAAAAACTTCTCACAGCTAACTGGGATTTTTTTGACTTTCCCACCGCTTCGTTAAGTTGCTGTTCTAAAGCCTCAATTGAGATTTCTTGATCAAAGTCTAAGAGGTTTCCTAACTCATCCCCGGACGCTTGATCAATTGCATTCTTGTACTCAGGAATGCCAACTAATAAAGCCTTGGCGGATTCAATTTCATCGTCTGCAATTTCATTTAAGAAAGCCAATTGTTTTGCTTTTTTAAATAGTTTAGCATCTTCCCGCCCGGAGTTTTGACCCGCAACAACAACGGCTTTAGTGTTAACAATCGCGTTATCCTTAGCTTTCTTTTGGGTCTTAACAACTGCATCATTGAGTTGATCTGTTGTACTCCCTTTGGTGATAGCTGATTTAGTCTGCTGTTTCGGCTGTTCCGCCTGGGTTTGGGGTTTCCGTGAGTTCTGATACAACTCGGTAAGTTCCGGTTGAGTGTTGTTGTCGGTAGCTTGTGATTCTTGATAGGACATCGACTTTAAACTCCTTAAATAGTTGTGTTGTGTTTAGCATTAACATCTTCTGGAAAACTTCTATCTCGATAGATAAACCGTTGTTTAAACAGTGGTGATAGAGGCTTTGGAACTGATAGTAGGTATGGTGTGGGTATTTGGAACTAACAAAAATATGCAATAGGTACAAGATGTTTAATTCCGCCCAATCAACAGGTTTTCTTGTTATCCCCAAAACCCCTTTTCTGTCTGCGATTGTCTGGTGGGAAACCTTGAAAATCAACTGAATCTCTTTTGAGGAAAATGGTTCTAAAGCGTTTTCGTCTCTAAGATCTATTGTTTTCCTAATTCCCCCTTGCCTCGATCTAAAATCGCCCATTCATGGCTTCCTATAGTCCTCCGTTCTGGGTTTACTCAGGCTTGATTTAACCTGATGTACCAATAGTAAACCCACCTCTAAGGGTGGGCATAGGGGAAAATACATCTGGGGTGGAATTTGCCACTACTGATTATTCTTTTCCTGCCATTCCATAACATAAAGCGTGTGTTTGCAAAATCGTTTCAATACATCTCGGTCAACCCATAAGTCCACAAAGGTATTATCTTGATTAATCGTTGCAATACAGTATTGACCATTAAGGTTTTGCCCTAATTTTATTTCCCCTTTTAGGTGATGGACTTCTTGAGAGTGTGAATAATTGTCCATTATATTTTTCCCTCTGATTGTGCTAACAAACCTAAGTGGCGACGAAATTGAACGTATTGGGGTTTAGGGTCGTAGCCTTTGCGACGGTGATTTTTTACCGTGTCAGGGTCGGCTCCTGTTAACAATGAAATTTGGTTGATGGATTTTCCGGTAAGTAAACGAAATTCATCTACAGATAGTTCTTTTTGTGCAAACATTGTAATAGCCTCAACTGGGTTAAAGAATGGGTTGGGGTGGGGCTGATCGGCTGATATCCGGTCAGCCCCTTTCAGTATTTGTGTTAATGTTATGCTGATTATATGCTAAACGACATAAAAAAACAATGGACAAAAGGTATAGAATTACGATTAAGATCCCTGCGTGGCATAATAAGCGATTAAGGGAATGGGCAGCACTCAAGGGTGTAGCACCCACAACCTTGGCGGGTAACGTATTGCAAGCTCGAATAGAAGCAAACGACGAACAAATTGTGGCGATGTTAAAGTCTCGGTCTGAGGATGAAGGATTAACTATTGAGGAATTTATTAAAAAGATTGTCAATGATTCAGATGATCAAGAAAAGCCCACTAGGTAGAGTGAGCTTCTTTGGAGTTACCATCAGATTAATGCCTAAATCTCGTCCCACCCGTCAATGCCGGAGGACATTACATAGGTTAGCTTGACCCCTAGGGATTGTTGGTTATTGTTGAGAATCAATCAATTAATCATCGTCATCAAAATAAAGGCATTCACGGGACGCTATTGGGCGCGCTTCGCGCTCCCAATCACAGGATTTTTTATAATTATCGGAGGTCGGTTCGCCATCGTTGTTTTCCCCAAACAATTTAACGGTCATCTCCAAAACTTTAACGGCGTTATCCCACTCAAAATATAGATAGGACAATCTCAAACCCTTAACAGTATGGTAGACAATCCAACCATCCCCTGCCCAATAATTAGTAATTCCCCAATTCCCGACAACAAACCCTTCTACCTCTGTGTATTCGATAGGTTTTCGGTGCGAGGTGCGAGTAGCGTCTGAGAATTTTGTGGCAATCTTAAAATTAGTTTTCTGCATTGATTTAAGTCCTAAGTAAGTGAAGTTTAAGAGAGGGAATTTAAACCGAGATCCGGTAATTTTAAGCATTTTAATTGCCCTCCGATGATGGGTAAGATAGCCAATACCAGAATGTCGTTAACTGCCAATCGTAGGGGGTTCTGTGACCAACAATATCGCACCATAATCTGAAGTTGGTTTTGTAGTCACGAAACCCGTCGCGCATCAAATTCATTGTTTTACCTCTAGGGTCTGAGTGAACGGCGATAAATCTTAATTGCTTGAGTGTGATTCCTGTCTTTAATGTCTTCGTGGCACAGTTGCCAATGCTTAATTAATGTCAGATTGTAGCTGTAGCCGCTCCGGTTCCCTCCTGGGCGTTTCTTATAGTGAATCCCGTTATCCCATTTCTTGTGGTAGTGCTTAACGGAATCTGGGTTTTTTAATCCCAGAAGTTTAGCAACCGCAACCTTTGATCCAAGTTCATAATCCTGGGTGATCATAAACCTTGAATCCTTAACTGAATAGGAACCTCGTTAATCTCCAACAATCCTTTTTTAGAAAGTTTTGCCAATTCAACCTGAACATCTTGCACATCGAATTTAATTTCTTTCTCCTTCCCCAATGGAGTTACGCCAGAACAGTCAAGTATTGTGATTAGATTTTCTGGTGTAACTTCTAAATCTTTATTGCAGCCATAAAGAAGACGAAGCATATAGAGAATGTAGACAGATTTGTTTATTCCCCCTGCTATAAAATCCGATTGCAAATTATAAACAGATTGGACTAATTTACCCTGTTCATTCATCACTGTCCCCATATTTTTCTCTGGGAATTGGACAATGTTTTCTTCCGTCGCCTCTGCATTTCCTAGCGAATACTCTCCCACAAACATAGTGTTCCTCCTATTTAGTAAATGCAATCTTGGCATCCCAGAGGGTTTGAAGCCACTGGTTTTGAGTTGGCATTAAGTGTTGGTTTTTTTTTCTCAATGGATGGGGGAACATCCTCCGAGCTAGTTTAGATGCTGCGATCGCGTCTTTTTTAGAGTGAAAATACCCTGGGAAACATCGCCCCGATGCCAAGTGAGTGACACCCCAATAGTCGTCGTCAATCCGATGCACAGCGATCCATTTTCTGACAGTTGCCTTTATTTTCCAGCGCCCATAAATAGTATGGGTTACAATTGTTTTTCTCATGGCTCAACCCTTGTTCTTGTGATAACTGAAACGGGAACCCCGTCCCAATCTTCCTGGATATAGTATCTGCCAGTGCCAGATTTATTCATTTCCTCGCACTTTTTCCGAGCTTGATTAAATCTCGGATAAGACGCGATAATAACGCCTTTTCCTAGTTCCCAAATCGCGTAGCCTTTCTGTTTACTCATTACCTTTCTGTATTCGTCTTAGTGTTAATTTGGCATATTCAATGGCAAAAAATATGCCCCCTTCATACTGCTGTATGAGATGTTCTGCAAACTCCTGATTTAGAGTTGGCAATTTGCAAAACAATTGTTGATAAATTTCCTCCGGTTGTGAGGTTTTTCTTATTGACCGAAATGATGGGGCGACCCTACCGTAGTCGGCAGGGAGTTCCCCGACTCGCTTCCACCGGAAAAGCGTGGCTCTCCCTATTCCAAGATTTCGAGATATCTCGGTCAGGCTTTTGCCCGACTTAATAGCTTCGTAAGCTATTTTCCTAATTTCTGGAGAATAACGCTTCGTACTTGACATCTGGTTTCTGGTTATTGGGTTAAAAAAAGGGTGTAGCTAGAGGGCTTTCCACCCCCAGGAGATTCTTGCTTACAAACACAATTAAATGATCTTTGTCATCCTATTGTCATAACCCTTTTCCTGCTCTCATTAACTCGTTAATCCATTTAGTTCGTAGGCGTTTTGCCTCTTTCTCGCTGTCGCAGGGCGGTTGGTATTGACTAGAAAGAACAGTGTTTTCTCTTAATAGAAACCAATTGGTTCCCGTTAACCACCAATCCCCCTCTCTTGTTCCCCAAAGTTCGACACCTTCTGGCATCGCGCAATAATCCTTGTCGTAATTTGAAGCTATTATTCGGACTTCTGATGCGTTCATATGTCATAGCTGTAGAGTTTTGAATTGGGGGAATTTCACCCCCAGGAGTTGTTTAGAAATCAATACCCGCAGCCGCCAATGCCTCTAAGTCACTAACAGGGGGTAATGCTGCCATAATTTGATCGGGTTGGATCAATGGGCGTTTAGGCTGTAACCCTTGCCAGGTAAATTCTTTAGCCCGTGCATTGTACCCAACAAAATAGTTTTTCCAGGTTTCTAATGTTGGGTTTTCAAATCCTGCAACTTTACAAGCGGGGGATTTTGTTTCATCGCCTGCCATCTCGCGTTTAACCTCAAAAGCAAAAACGCATAAACTCTTGAATGTCATCGCTTTTTCACTAGCAGGAATTTGGTTTTCAATGGCATGACAAGATGTAATTGCCGTTATGAATTTTCCCCATTCAACAGAAAAGGTCGCTTGAGCAGCACCAGTAAGTTTTAGGCTCAAGGGAATTTGGTGCAGAGGAATGTTTTTTGCATCCAAAAGAAATACATCAAACGCTTGAAAATTAGTGAAGTCTTTATTAGCTTTATGGATATTTTTTTTATAATATCCATCAAAAACATTCGTTTGCTGTTCTTTTGTCGCAGTTTTATTGAGTGCCAAAACCGGAGTCCGAGGACACACTAACATCCGCATCTTTTTAAACGACAAACCTTGTTCAGTCTCACCGCTTGCAAAAACATATTCAATTAAATCTTTTTTGTCAAAATTATTCCATCCGGCTTTTGCGGCTTGGTTAATTTCGATAAAATACCCGCACTGTTTGGGGTCTTCTCCGCGTAAGGCTTGAATCCGTGGAAGCCGTGCATTAGGGTCTAAATATTCCTCGGATGCAAATTCATCGCGTTGAACTTGCATTAATTGATCTTGGTCAACATGGTCAATAGTTGAAGTCATTGTTTTAGCTTGGTTTTTGTTGGTTTATTTGGGCTTAATCGCACCGCCCCAACGCCTCACAAATTAAGATATTTATGAAGCGTAAGGGAAAAACGATTAATCATCTCCGTAGATAAATTTCCTGGCATCAACTCGCCAGTCTTTCCACCCGTACCAGATCACAAATGGTTTTATTTTTAATAGTTTCATCCCAAACAGGTGATCTCTTTCAATATCGAAATAGCCTGTAATAAAACAGTAAAAGTGTTTCATTCTTGGTTTCCTGTTAAACTTGATTTCTGTGGGTTTAATTCGGGCTTAATCACACCGCCCCAACGCCTCACAATCGCACTATGAAGCGTAAGGGAGAAACGAGTCTAGTCATTGATGAGTTGATTAAATCTATTCGTTCTCCCCTTTGGAATTTGGTTTATAATTCGGGGAATTTCAACCTCGTCAATCTCAATACATCGAGGATTGTTTTCGTGTTCGTGGTACGGGAGTTGATCTCGCTCTTCGATTAATTTTTTAAATTCTTCGGCAAGTTGCTCAAGACCATCCATTACGCCACCTCCTCCTCAACCCAAGACTGTTCAACCAAAGCATCGGCGGCTAACTGAAACGAACTATGGCGGGATTGGGAATATTGAAACCCCCGACCGTGAACCAACATCTCAGAAACCGCATAAAAGTCTTTGCGGTACTGGACTACGAAGCCCAACTTACAACCGTTTTCATAAACAGCCGTTCCTGTTTCTTTGGCTAGTTTGACAACATCAACTTTTTCTTCGGGCTGTTTTTTTGTTTGAATTTGCTCCCAGTAATTTAGAATTTGATTGTCGGATAAGTGGGTGGCGCGACCATCGGTTAACTCAACTCTCACGATATCCTCCTTATATTTGACGGCTACAATCTCATCAGGCTCGTAGCTACAAGTGCCGCAGGAATCCCACGCCAGGATTTGTGCGAGAATTTCTTTATTGCTTGCCAGTGCCAAGGCTTCTTTTAATGCGGGGGACTGGACTTGATTAATTTGGACGGTTGTTGCTATCATGGTTTTTGATTGGGTTTTATCCCTAAGCGGTTGGCACTGATGTTGTAGTCGGGTGCTGACCGCTTTTGGCTTTGTATCTACAATCTTATAACAGCATTATAAGATTGTCAAGCGATTTTCAAAAGTTTTTTACAAGTACCGTAGGGAAGACTGAACTAATATCACTGCCAAGACTCCACAGCAAAGCATCCAGCTTTTCTCTACTCACAGCCTCAACATCTCCAAGCTCTAATTTAATGATCGTGGGTTCAGACACGGCTCCGTTAGTCAATTCTGCCAACTGCCGACGCGATAATTTTGTAGCGTCTCTAATCTTTCTTAGTGCTGCGCCCGCCTTCTTATCCCAGGAAATCATCAAGACCCGACTATAAGGAACCATAATTTCTTCGCCTCCATGTCCATCATTATTTTCATCATTTCTTATATTGACATTATAAGATTTTTGTTCTACCATAGCAATATTGTAGGAATCTGGCAAGACCAAATCACCAGATTCCTGCACCCCCTGAAACAACAAGCCTTCCCTGGACGGATCGGTTCTGTAAATAGTAAGGGAAAAACACAAAAAGTAAAAATGCCTATGGGATGAAAAACTGAACGGGCAGATTGTAGAACACCTATTAACCAGAGGGAAGATTCAAGCATTCCCTTTGGTTTCCTAAATAATGAAATGAAAAAAATCGCAATCAGTCTAGCAATTTTCGCAGTCATAAATTGTTTATTTTTCTGCGAATCATCACAGAAAATCGGGGAAAATTCCCCGTCGGAAGAACCCAAACGGGGAGATGATCGAAGATGTTGATCATCATTTTCCCTAAAAATTTTGAGGAAAATATGAAGATTTCAATACTTGCATTACGCGAGCTAATTAATCTCGGGATGGTTAGCGGTGATATCGAAACAATTCATCCCAGTAAGTGGGAAGTGGGGGCTGTATGAAAGAACTTATTCATCACACCGGAAATTATTCAATCATTAGATCGGATTACGTTCAGATATGCGGTGGCGATGCTTGCGCTGCCCAGATTTTAGCTTCATTTGAACATTGGACTTGGTGTCATGCTGATTGGGATCAAGATTCTTTGATCTACACTCCATGGGTTCACATTCCGATAAATGAAATCGTTGAATCCCTGTGTGGGACTTTTAAACAGAGCAAGGTTATTGAGTCTTTAAAAGTTCTGAAAGCTAAGGGATTTATTGAAAGCAAACCAAGTCCTGACCCTATGGATAGGACACTTCTCTATAAGTTCAATACAGAAATTATTCAGACTGCTCTTGACAATCTGGGGGGTGTGGCGTGAAACCATCTATTCTAGCCGCCTTTGCAGAAGCCGTCCCCTATATCCCCGGACTCAGGCAGCAAACAGGGAGCGTAGTAGCCACGATTCTTATGATGCAACTTGAGTATCGTTTCGCAAAGTATCCAGACGGGTTTTATAAGTTTTTAGAACCCCCTCAAAACGGACATCAGGACTACAGGCTTGGGGATAGTTGGGTTGAGGAACTCGCTTTTTCTAAAGAAGAATTTAGGACTGGGTTTGACAAGATTGGAGTCCGTTACAACTCCAAAACCCAGTATGACGAAGCAAAATCTAGCGGATCGGAATTTGGTTGTAATTACTACTGTTCCTACGTTGACCGGAGGTCGGGGTTAACTTTCTACTTTCGGAATCACAGCAAGGTAGATGAGCTAATTTCCGATATCGAACCCAGGCAAAAATCAGTGGGTTTTCGCCCACGGAAAACTAGACCCCAAATGGTAGATCCCAATCTACAGGAAATCGGGAATCCCAATTTACTGAATATGGTAAATCCCAATTTACTGTCATCGGGAATCCCAATTTACCAGGGTGGTGAATCCCAATTTCCCATTCCTTATATAGATATTTCAGAAAAGACTTCAGAAAAGACTCCAGAAAATACCCCCCTTACCCCCCAAGGGGAATCGGAGTGGGGGGGGATTCAGGACGAAGCCGTTTTGATTTCAAACGAAGTCCAGGGGGAAGAGCTTACCGAGGACTTTGCTGTGTGGCAAAGTCAAAAAGAAAATCACCGACCTGAACAAAATCTTAATCCGGTGATCAGACATTCCGCCGCCGTCGAGTCCGATCCTCGATTTCTGCCAACGGACACAACAGCAGACAATATGAAAACTTGGAATGCAATTGTGGCGACCGGAGCCATGAGAGGTGAGCGATCGCCCGACCCTGAGTTTTTGGAATATTACAGGGGGCTATTAAGCAAATGCACTCATTACAGGGGCAAAGACTGTAATTCAAACCATGCGAAATCCTCCCTTGCTCAGAAATGGAAATCCGAGCCACTGAAAATCCTTGCCGATGCCGAGTCGTGGTTGAAATCAAAAGCTAAGTTTAGCGGTGGCAAATCAACCCAAACCCGCAATATCAGCGAACTTTCTAAGGATGAACGCCTCGCAATCCTGAGATCCAAACGCGAACAAAAATTAGGAGCCTAACCATGACCGAGCTTAACGATGAAATCTTTGATCAGGGAATCGAAAACCTGAAAGAAAATTTTTCCGACGCGATTTTCACCGAACTCAAATATGAAATTTGGTTCGACAAACTCTCTCAGGAGTTATCAGCTGAAGAATTTGAGACTGCAATCCGTGAGGCAATTTTCAACCTTAGCAAGTGTCCCACGGGAAAAGAGCTTGTAAGCCTCGTTAAAGAATCCGAACGTGAGTTAGTAAGTAACTGTTGGTCAAGATGCCTAGAATCGCTTGCTAAACGCCTCCCGTTGAATAATTTAGACGATGCGAGTCAATATGCAATCGTTCAACTCGGAGGGATGTCTCACCTTGGATCACTCGAAAGTGGTCAACTGCAATACCTGAGCAACGATTTCAAGACTCACTGGCAAGCCTACCGAAAAGCCCCGCGAGAATTTGAGCGTCCCACGCAGGTCATCCCCCGTGAGCAAATCGAGTTCAAGCCCAATGGACTCAAGCCACAGATTTCAGAGGAACAGAAGTTAAAAAATCAGGAATTTCTAAATAACCTGATCGCCACAAAAATGAATAAAAACTTAAATGGAGCGAAATAATGGAAACAATAATCATGCAAAACGTTGAGGCAGAACAAGCCGTTTTGGGAGCGATTCTCTTAGACCCCGAAGCTATGGGGCGAGTTGCAGAAACGCTAACTGCTAAATCTTTTTCCCTGCGATCGCATCAAACAATCTACAAAGCAGCTTTAGCATTACATTCCGAGGGAATAACCACGGATTTAATGACCGTCACTACCTGGTTATCCGATCAGAAATTACTTGAGAAAGCCGGGGGACAATTAGGATTAACCCAATTATTAGACCGCACAGTTTCAGCAGTTAACATTGATCAATACGGGCTGTTAATTGCCGATAAGCAAACTCGAAGAAACCTAATTGAATCTGCCCATAAAATTATTGAATTGGCAGAAGATACCAGTCAACCTTTAGAGACAATTCTCCAAAAGTCAGAGGAACAAATTGCTAATATTTCCCAATCAAAATCACAACAGGATTTAGTTTCGATTGGTGAAACTTTAATTGATACCTTTCAAGAAATTGAAGACCGGAGCGAAAGCAAGATTCCCCCCGGTGTCCCCTCTGGATTTTATGACCTCGATGCCATGACTGGAGGATTCCAACACACCGACTTAATTATTGTGGCAGGAAGACCTGCAATGGGCAAATCGAGTTTGGCTTTAAATTTTGGATATAACATTGCCAAAAAAGGGCTACCTGTTGCAGTCTTCAGTTTAGAAATGTCTAAAGGTCAATTAGTCCAAAGACTATTATCGAGCGAAACCAAAATTGAAAGTACGCGGCTACGGGCAGGGAATATTCAGCAAGAGGAATGGGAACCTTTGACAACCGCAATTAGTTCCTTAGCAGAATTACCGATTTATATTGACGACACCTCGAATATTACCATCACCGAAATGCGTTCTGAAGCTCGAAGATTGCAAGCCGATAACGATGGAAAGTTAGGCTTAATTCTAATAGATTATCTGCAATTAATGGACGGAGGAAGTGATAATCGGGTGCAAGAATTGTCAAGAATTACACGGGGATTAAAGGGAATGGCAAAAGATTTAAACGTTCCTGTAGTTGTCCTGTCTCAGTTGAGTCGTAGCGTCGAACAGCGCACCAATAAACGCCCAATGCTTTCAGACTTGAGAGAATCGGGTTGCTTGACGGGTGACAGCTTAATCACATTAGCAGATACTGGATTACAAGTACCTATTAAGGAATTGGTAGGTAAATCAGGGTTTCTAGTTTGGGCATTAAACGAAGAAACAATGAAACTGGAAAGTGCGGTTGTTAGCAATGCTTTTTCTACTGGGGTCAAACCTGTATTTACCCTAACAACTCGGCTAGGACGAAAAATTAAGGCAACTGCCAATCACAAATTCTTGACAATTCAGGGTTGGAAAAGACTGGATGAATTAAGTCCTAAACAGCATATATGTTTGCCAAGACATTTATCGACCGAGGGTAAACAAACTATGACTCATTCAGAGGTTGCATTGTTAGGACATTTAATAGGTGATGGTTGTACGTTGCCACGGCATACCATCCAATACACAACCAGGGAAATTGATTTGGCTGAAAACGTTGTGTTGATGACTAAACAATTATTTGGAGACACTATTGTCCCCAGAATTTCCCCTGAGCGCAACTGGTATCAGGTTTACTTACCAGCCAAACAACGATTAACTCACGGTGTCAGAAACCCTATAGCTAAATGGCTGGATTCTCTCGGAGTTTTTGGATTAAGGTCTTACGAAAAGTTTGTACCTCAAGATGTGTTTTTGCAGCCAAAAGAGTTGATAGCTTGCTTTTTAAGACATCTTTGGAGTACAGACGGTTGTATTAAGTTGGTTGCAGGGAAAAAACCGAGACCCATTGCTTATTATGCAAGTAGTAGTCAAAAATTAGCGTCTAATGTCCAGACACTTTTATTAAGACTGGGTATTAATGCAAGACTCAAAAGAAACCCCCAACTCGGCAAGGGTAGAGATCAATACAATGTCATCATCACAGGCAAGATCGATTTAGAATTATTTGCTCAAAATGTTGGGGCAGTAGGAAAATACAAATCAAGTTCACTACAAGAAATATCTGAACATTTTGAAGATTGCATTCATAATCCTAATAGAGATGTAATTCCCAAAGAAGTTTGGAGAAATCAAGTTGTACCCGCAATGCAAATTATTGGGATGACAACACGAGAAATACAATCTCACATGGGACAGTCCTACTGTGGTTCTGGGCTTTATAAGGCAAATTTAAGTCGAGAGAGAGCTTTAAAAGTTGCCAATATTGTTCAATCAGATGAATTACTTGCTCTTAGCAATAGTGATGTTTATTGGGATGAAATAGTCTCAATCATCCCTACTGGCGAGGAGGAAGTTTTCGATTTAACGGTTCCTGGACTACATAACTTTGTTGCCAATAACATTGTTGTTCACAACTCAACAGAACAGGACGCGGACTTAGTAATGATGATCTATCGAGATGATTATTATAATCCCAACACTTCGGACGCGGGAATAGCTGAATTAATTTTAGCTAAACATCGCAACGGCCCCACCGGAACAGTAAAGCTATTGTTCGATTCTCAATTCACCCAGTTTAAAAATTTGGTACGGGGGATGAACTAAATGGACAGACTTGGTTGGGAAGACTTAGGAAGTATTATCAATTGGTTTTACGAACAACAGAGACAAGGTAAAACTTCCTTTAAAGTTCAAGAAATGCGCGATAAGTTTAACCTGAATATCGCAAACGCAAATACCAGAATAAAACGGTTTCTTAAGTTTGGAATCATTAAACCACTAACTTATGGCAGATACGAAATCGAACCACTGTCAGAAGAAAGAATCCAGGAGATTAAAGACAAAATCATCCCCCCTAATCCCATTTTTAAAACCTATTATTTCAGGGGAAGACAACATACCATCGAATGGATTTACCAAAACCAAAACCCCCCGATGACCCTCCAATATTTTGCTCAAAGACTTCAACGGGGGTGGTCATTAAAGAAAGCCCTAGAAACACCGACCCGAAAATACAAAAAAGAGGTTAATTAACGCCATGACCGCAGCAACCAAGAAGATATTTGAAAGACTTTTAAAAGTCGGTGACTGGGTAGAAATTGACCCTCACAAACACCGCCCAAACTATTTAATTAAGGGAACAGCTTGGCGGGTTGAGGGATTTAATTCAATAAAACAAACCTGTCAAATAACTAACGAAAAAACAGGGAATTTGCATAGATCGGAAACCCTAGATTTTGAGGAAGTTTCCGATTCAAGTCCATTCAAAAAAACTGATATTGTCCAACTTAAAAGCGACCATCGATATATTGGGCGGATTGTTAATTGTCGAAGAAATAAAATAACAATTGAATGGGCATGGGGTGGAGTCCGAGAATCCCTGGACTCGGACAAAATAAAGCTATTTGTTCGGATGGTCAGGGGGGAACAAATATTGTTGGGTGATTACGTTTTTAAAGAAGGCGATCGCGTCAAAACTACTGACAGAAATTTAGACAGCATGACATTAATAGTCCGGCGTTGTTTACCATCTGGAATGGTTGAATTAATGGCTTCAAACAATCCCAGTTTAATCCTCCCCGGCTGTGGCTTAACAATTGTTGAGGAGGATTTCTAATGCAAATGTATCTTCCTTTTGATGATTTTGTTGTCGTCCGTGACGGCAACCCATTGGCTGCCGATATTGCTAATCGTCATTATTCTCGAATTTGGCGAGGCAATATTTGTCAAAAAAGATTTACCCCGCCTGGAAAAAGATTGATTTTGCTGGAACCTATGGGGCGTTGGTTGTTTGTTTGGAATGTACAGAAATATCGAAAGGATAATCAAACGGGGGTTTGTTGCATTCTTTTTCGGAACGAATCAACAATTAAGTCCTCTGAAATCATTCTCAAAGCTGAAAAAGCATGGGATGAACGTTATGGATCAACCAGAAAATTTACCTATGTTCACCCCAAAAAAATTCAATCAACAAATCCTGGCTATTGTTTTCAGTGTGCTGGGTGGGAAAAATTAAACCAAATATCCTCAAGGGGATTGATCTTATTGGCAAAAGACATTCTTGTTGAGGAGGTAGCATGACAGACTTAAAAACACCGGAACCCAAAGATTATAAGACCTTTGAATTATTCGAGGTTGATTACGATAAATGGGTTGATCAACTGTGGGAAGAGGAGGATTTCTAATGCTAACATTTGCAACATTATTTACAGGCGGTGGTGGCGCAGATTTAGGCCTAGAGTCAGCAGGATTTAAGTCTATTTGGGGAGTTGAGCGAGATCCTAAAATTGCTAAAGTTGCCCAAGCAAATCTCCCTAATACTAAAATATTTAATTCTTGCGTCGGTGAAATTCGCACTCATCTCATGGAACGGGTTGATCTGCTTTGGATGAGTCCCCCATGTCAGCAATATTCAATGGCGCGGCGTGGTGATATTCCTGACCATAAAGACAAAGATGCGGGGTTGTATTGTCGGGACTATATAGCTACATTAAACCCTCGATGGGTGATCCTTGAGAATGTACCAGGATATGCTAAATCGCCGACATTTGAGGCGATATTGCGATCGCTAATTGATTGTGGATATCGCTACCATTGGTTAATTCTTGACGCGGCGGATTATGGGGTTCCACAGAACCGGAAACGATTAATCATGTGGGCAGTCAAAAACTCAGAACCCCTCCCATATTTTCCCGAATCAAAGCCTAGAAAGGGATGGTATCAAGCTATTACTGATTTAATCCCAGAAATGCAGGACTGTGAGCTTGCAGACTGGCAGATTAAGCGACTAAATGAATTGGGTTATTTACCAGAAAAAGCCTTGATTGATATTGGGAAACAACTCATTAGACAGGCTACAGTTCGGGAGTCAAACGATCCAAGTTTTACTATTGTGAGTGGTCATGTTAACTCGCATTCTCCTATCCTGTTAATCCCCCGAGCGGGAGCTTGCATCAAGAATATTCTCCCGACTCCGCAGAACAAACCCTGCCCAACAATTCGAGCTATGGCATCGGGGCGGCATACCCACTGGGCGGACATCGTGCAGGGAAGCCAAATTAAACGAATTAGTCAGAAAGCGACGGCACGGCTTCAGACTTTCCCCGACTCCTATCAATTCCCAGAATCCAAAACTTTAAGCCAACAAATAATAGGAAACGCCGTGCCTCCGTTATTGGCTAAAGAATTAGGTTTAGCAATCTTAAAATCAATTAACTAACCATGAAAACATCAACTAAAGCCAAAACCAAACCCGCTAAAAAAGGATTTCAACCCGCCCAAAAAATTCATGCCAACGACCTCCACACATTCTCTTGTGAGTGTCTCTGGTACGACGCTGCCACCGACGAGGAACTATTGACCGAATTGTGGACAGTCAAGCTCGACAAACGGCGATTCAGAACAGATGTCCGGCAGGCAATTGTTACGGGGTTGATCTATTGTTTCTTGGAAACCCCCGAAGCAGCAGAGCGACATATTAACCGAGTATTTTTTTGGAATAATAAATCAAGGGCTTATGAGCCATTGGGGGCGGTGTCAGACTTGCCGATGGACGGATCTAGTCCGGTTGATTTTGAAGCCGATCCGGTGGTGGCTTATGAGCGATTAAAAGCCCTTTGTGTCGAGATCGAAGTTATCAAGGTTGACGATTGCTTTTGCTCTTGACCTTTTAAAAATACACAAATAAACTTGTTTTTTTTGCGTTATTTGTGTATAATGAAAACAGTCAAGAATCAAGGTTTACCAATGTAGTTTGTTGGTAAATAGTTAACCAGTCTAAGCTCTTTACTGAGCTACGTTATTGGGAAGTGTTTAAGTTCATACCTTGGGATGCGTTGCCAGTTCCAAGCTCTATAACTAAGTGATTAAACAGATGTACAGCAATTAAGTCAGTGTCACTTAGATAGTACCGCCCAATAACATTGACGAGGCACACATTACCCGATTTATCGGAGGCTCGAAAGAGTTATTTTTAAATGTCTAAAGTATTTGTGATGGATACCGAAAAGCGTCCATTAAATCCAATCTCACCCGCAAAAGCTAGGATTCTTTTAACTCAAAAGAAAGCCGCAGTTTTTCGGCATCAACCTTTTACAATCATCCTAAAATATGCTCTCAAATCTTCAACTGAAGATTTGAGGCTAAAGATAGATCCTGGTTCTAAATTTACTGGCATTGCCTTGGTAAACGACGGCACGGGTGAAGTTGTTTGGGGCGCCGATATTCAACATCGTGGCATGGTGATCAAGAATGCACTGGAATCCCGACGCAGTTTAAGAAGGGGTCGCCGAGGTAGAAAAACCAGATACCGCCAACCCCGTTTTCTTAATCGCACACGGGTTAAGGGTTGGTTAGCTCCGAGTCTAATGTCACGGGTTGAAAATGTGATCACTTGGGTTAATCGGTTAAGAAAGTTAGCTCCTATTTCTGCGATATCTCAAGAGTTGGTACGGTTCGACACTCAAATTATGGAGAATCCAGAAGTTTCCGGTGTCGAGTATCAGCAAGGGGAGTTAGCGGGGTATGAAGTTCGGGAATACCTTTTGGAGAAGTTTGACCGTCAATGCGTTTACTGTGGCGCTGTTGATACCAGATTAGAGATTGAACACTTGATACCCAGATCCAAAGGGGGGAGTAATCGGGTTTCTAATTTGGCGATCGCTTGCCATAAATGCAATCAAAAAAAGGGTGCTAAGGACATTAAAGATTTCCTTTCTAAAAAGAAGGAATTGCTTAATAAAATCCTGAAACGGGTTAAAGCCCCTCTCAAAGATGCAGCCGCCGTTAACTCTACTCGGTGGTGTTTGTACAACCGATTGAAGGAGACTGGCTTACCTGTAGAAGTTGGGACGGGGGGACGGACTAAGTTTAACCGATGCCGTCAAAAATTCCCTAAAGCTCACTGGATTGACGCGGCTTGCGTTGGTGCTTCTACTCCCGAAAATCTGATTATTAAGGATGTTAAACCTTTATTAATATCAGCTAAAGGGCATGGGGTAAGGCAACGGGTCACAACCGATAAGTATGGTTTTCCTAAATGCCATAAAGCAAGAATTAAGAGTTTTATGGGGTATAAAACAGGGGATTATGTTAAGGCTGTGATTCCATCTGGAAAGAATAAGGGAACCCATTATGGTCGAATTGCGATCCGGCAAATTCCAAAATTTGCCTTAAACAAGATAGATGGTGTTCATCCAAAATACATGAAACCACTCCAGAAAGCTGATGGTTATGCCTATTCGAGCCTCGAATGTGTTGTTTAATGATTGTATTGGTTCGTTAACAATTGTGTTGGTTTTTGACTAACTTGATACTTCAAATTTTTGTCACGAAGTTAATGATTGCCTTGTTTCTTGACTAATTTGATACATGATTGCAACTTCACCGATATCGAATATCTGATCAGCCGTTAATGATTGCCTTGTTTCTTGACTGACTTGATACTCAAGATGGAGTGATCGTCACCCTCCATTATTAATCCAATATCTGACCAATTCCGAGAGGGATAGATTTCTTGAGGATGCGATCGCCTCTAGCCTTTCCCTCTCAATCTCTGAAAGCCATACCTGTAGCTTGATTCTGGGTTTAAAAAGTTTTTTCTTTCTAGGGGTTGACATATTTTAAAATTGGGAGTATAAATTAAGTGTACAAGATTTTGTATGGCTAGGCTACTGAAGCGAAAATCACCCAAAGAAGTAGCAAACTGAAAAGATCGAACTTTGAAAGCGGGGGTGGGCTGGCAGCCGGAAAGACGGCACTTTACAAACAAAACAGGGTCGCCGCCGATAAATCGGGCTGAATATGAAAAACTCCACAACCACTGTCACTCAACTTTCTAAAAGAATCGCTCAACTAAATAGCTTGATTAGCAAGTTCCCCCGCGTCCGAAACCTAATTCGGAAGTGGGCTTTTGAATTGACTGTTTTAGAGGGGCGGTTGGAATCCCTGAAAGCGGTGGCGGTTGTAGAGACTCCAAAACAGTTAACAATTTGGGATATGCCAGGACAAAAAATTGACTGGTTTTTCCCTCCCCTTGTGGGGTCGGAAAAACAAATTCAGTGGGCGGATAAACTCCGCCGTGATTTTGCTGAATATTATTCTTCTCTCGGTGGGGAGCCGGGGGAAGGAGAAATCAGAATTAAAAAAGCGGTGGGGATTGCGGTCTCCGCGAAGTTCTGGATCGAAAACCGCGATTTTTGCGAAAAAATCGCCTGGGAAAATATGACCCAGGTTTTAAAGAAATTACATACCTTGATTGACGAGTGCCAACCTTGGTATTCCGATTTTGACCAATCGGAATTTAAAGAAATTCTTACCCGCAAAAAATCAATCCTCAGATTATTGAGGATTGACAAAGCAGGGATCGTTGCCTGTTGCAATCAGCAGGGTCAAAACAGACGATTTAATTGACTAATTAATTAAAGAGGTTTATATGTTACACGCCCGCTATTGGAAATATGACGGGGAGTCTCCCCAGGTTCCCAATACATTGAAATACGACCCCCACGGATTCGGGTTAAAAACCCTAGAAACTATGGATGCCCTGATCAATAGCTTGGGCTTAAAACAAGTTGAGGGAGTGTCTTTGAATGGGGTTCTCGTCAATCATCACAAAGGCAAGCTCGCAGATATTGGGCATCAGGTTCACATCGCGGCAACCGCCGAACAGTGGGAAGCTGCGAAACAATATTGGGAATCAGGGGCTTTTGATTAAGAAGTTAAAACCATTGGGACAAAAAACATGAACGCACTAACATTGAAAGACTTGGTATCTCAAACCGATAATTTTGAACCCGAAGCTATTGAATTGGTATTAAATCGCGTTGATGAATTTGACGCTTTGGGTTTTGGTATTGACGTTGTTGATTGGGAAGTCATAGGTACTGGCAACAGTAAACAGGTCGGAGTCTTATTTGATATGAAAAATGACCGCTATGGCTACTACACCGATAATGGTCAAACCGTCTTGGTTAAGCTAGATAAAACCTATACAGAATTATCTGATTGGGGTAATTGTTGGGATGATTGCCCTGAAGTCTTGAAAAATTGGGATTAATTGATCAACAATTGGGATCTCAAGTACCCAAACACCCAAAAACCCCGCGATAAAAGGGTTTGACTACATTGAATATACCTTGGGGTGGTAGGGGTCGCAGGTTCAAATCCTGTCGCTCCGATAGACGCAAAAGCCAGATTCTATAAAGGGTCTGGCTTTTTCCCGTCTGATGGTTGATAATCTTCTATTAGACAAGATTAGACAAAATTAGACAAGATTAGACTGATTATTGATCATCAATTGTGACTCAGAAGAAAGCACCCAAGGGAAGCGTACAGGTCAAAACTACCATCAGTTCTGCGGGGGTGGGGTGGCTCCGGCTGGTTTGGAGTCACCAGGGCAAAAGATATTTTTTGAGCTTAGGATTGGAGGATAACCCCCTAAATCAGATGGTGGCACAACGGTTGGCTTTGCAGATTCAAGGGGACTGCGCCACGGGAAACTTTGATAGTTCCCTAACCAAGTACAAGCCACAATCAGAAATGGAAGTTAAACAGGCGACGGTTTCAGTTGTCGGATTAGTTGAACGGTATTTGAATTACAAGCAACAACAGATTGAATCAGAAACGCTTTATAAATACAATCATTTCTTGCCTAGAATCCGAGAATATTTTGGTAACAATAATTTAACCGAAAAATCCGCTTTTGGCTTTCGTGATTGGCTGCTACAACACAACGAACCCGCCACAGTTAGGGAGAGGATTGTATTCTTGAACGCGGCTTATCAGTGGGGGATTAAGCGTCAATTAGTTGAGAATAATCCCTGGACTGAAGTGTCGGTAAAAGTTCCCCCAAAAAGAAGATTAAAACCTTTCTCGATTGAGGAAATTAAACGGATTTTAGAAGGGTTTGCAACAGATCAATATTATTCCCATTTTCTCCCTTATGTTGAGTTTTTACTGGGTACAGGTTGTCGACAGGGGGAAGCAAACGGGCTACAGTGGAAACATATATCAGAAGACTGTAACGAGGTTTTAATTAGCTGCAAATTAACGGTATCCGGTCAAAGGAAATCGACTAAAACTAATCGCGATCGCTTAATTCCACTTCCCCCTCGCCTTCAAAATATTCTCAAAGCAATCCGTCCGATTGACCCCGACCCGGAGGCTCCGGTTTTCGTCTCCTTGACTGGATTGCCAATTGATTCCCACAACTTCAGGAATCGGGCTTGGAAACAGGTTTTAGCTAAGGTTGGTGTGGAATATAGAAAGCCCGGGAACTGTCGCCATACTCTAATTTCTCACGGGTTATCACAAGGGAAAAGCCCTGCTGAAATGGCGGAACTCGCAGGGAATAGGATTGAAACTATTTACAATAATTACGCCGGGAGCGTGATCCACCGACCATCTTTACCAGTATTGCTCCCAGATGACGAATAAATTCCATAATCTGTTATAAACTGGGGAATAGTTATATAGGATATTTTTTATGAGACCCCACGAACACAGGCAAGAAATCAAAGCTAGACTCAAGCCAGAAGATAGGGAGAAGTTGAAAGCCCTAGTTGTTGGCATGGGTTATCGGTATTGGAGGCAGGAGTCGGCGGAACCCGCATGGACAGAATTTCTGGAGGCGATCACCCGTGGCGATATAATTCTTTACAAAAAAGTCGGGGGAGGGGGTTGACCTTTTGGGATAAGTGGGGTACAGTTATAAAAGTAGAAGGTTAAAAATTAAGCGAGTAAGACGATGAAAATGACACTTCCGACCGCCGACGCAATCAAAGCAATCCGCCGCAATTTAAAGAATGCTTATCCTGGTATTCAGTTTCAAGTCAAAAAAGCCCCTAATTTCTCGTTGTCTTCGCGGCGGGAAGACCCTATTCACATTACCTGGTTTGGCAATCCTAAACCCGAAGATGTAGATGCGATCGCCTCAAAATACTATGACAGCGAAAACGTAAGCCTGTATCACCACACATCATGTAACTACTAAATCACCACAACAAACAGGAGACAAACCAATGACCACTCAAACCGAACCGACCAAGCTCAAATGGCACAAACCAGAACCCAAGCATCCGGGTATCTGGGAGGCTCAATACAAAAAAGCCTACGCCGACAACTCCTACGATAACGTTACTGCCACGATCACAATTGAAAAGGATGATGACGGATGGTTTTTTAGCTCCTCTGAGGAGTGGAATAGCTGGGAGCTTAATGGCATCCTGGGTTACAAAACATTAAAAGAGTGCAAACAAAAAGCATTAGAAGCCGTTGATGTAGATATCTGGACTTCGGAAGCTGCGGAAGCGGAATCTGATCCCGACTACATCCAACTCAAGAATGAAGCGATCGCTATGAAGAAGGAAGTAAGTGATAGTTGGGCGGCGTAAAAGTTAAGCAAGTAAGGCAGCCACCCTACTTGCTCTCAAGTCAATCATTTAAGAGGAGTATACCATGTCAAGCAAAAAACAGGTCAAGCAATCTTTAGAACTGACACTAAGTTTAGCTGAATCACTAGGGCCATTAACACGGTCAGAAGCTAAAGAGTTTTTTGGATTATTGGGAGAACTCAATAAAGTTTTCAGTAAAGTAGTTGACCCCGATGCTCACGACCTAAAACCCGAACCCAGTCCCGAAGTAGTTAAACATCCCATTGATTCTCTGCTAAAAAAAGGTAAAGTTGAGTTACCGCAGGGACGTTATAAGCAACTGATTCAGATTCATGATCAGCTTGCCATCTTCAAGATTAAATTCTTGAGTGCGAAGCAAAATCAGAATGTCACCTGGTTCCCCCTTGAGTGGAACGGGGATAAGTCAGCCGCGTTGTACTTGTCATCCTCTGAGTGGTCTATCGCTCCCATAAAGTACCGAGATGACAACGATTTGACGGGCGAGTGGGAAGGATTTGATCTTACTGAGTTCATGAGTATGAACTGCCCAGAGTTTGATCAAGACGAATATTGATTTCATGGGAGGTCTTACCCTCCCTCCAAGAAGTAAAGCAGGAGAACAAATTATGCTATATCGCATCACCCGAATCAAAACCGCACCCGACAGAAAAGACCGTCAAGGGTATTATTTAGAAGCCTTGAATGAGTTAGAGGCTTTGACAAGATTTCATAACCAATTCCCTGAATTTGTAGGGGAAGAATTAGAGTTAGAGGAATGGAATTAAAAGACCTCTAATTCAACTTAAAACTAACCAGGGGTTTATATTCCCTGGTTTTTTGCTGTTTATCTAATCACAGGGACAGGAATAATCCCCATCAGAATGCCAGATATTTCCTGAAACATTCGCGTAGTTGTTTGCGTTGCGTTAATCACAATCCAGTTATTCTCCCTCGCCAATTCAAGATATCCAAACCGAACCCGATCTAAAAAAAGTAAGTCTCTTTCAACCTTGTCCAGAGGTTTGTCGAGATCGCGGCGCACCGCCACCTCAACAGGACAATCGAACAAAATCACCATATCGGGATCAATTCCCCCCGTCGCCTCGTGATTTAGCTTCCTTAAATTATCTAAATTAAGCCCGTGCCCATACCCCTGATAAGCAAGAGTTGAATCCGTGTATCGATCGCACAATACCAAATCAGAATCTTCTAACAAATATTTAATCGTGGGATTGTGTTTAATCCTATCCTTCAGGATTAATTTAAGCTGCTGCTCCGGTGTCAAAAGCCCATTCTTTAATTCAAACCGAACGTCATAATCACAGGGTTCTCTTGTGATGTAGAACTTTAACTTTAACGCCGTGAAATGGTCGCAAAGTTTTCTAATTTGGGTTGTTTTCCCACTGCGGTCAATCCCTTCAAAAGCAATCAATTTACTCATTTCATCCTCATCCAATTTTTAATCAAATCATCTTTAATCATACCTTGCCTTATTAATTCAATTATATATTCTCTAGCTTCCTCCAATGTCAATATATCCACATTACGTTTAATTGTCGCAAGTTTAAATTCTTGCTCCATTGTTAGCTGTGTTGGTTCCATTTCCGTTGTTATAAGAATATCAACACATAGATTATATCAAAAAATATTTTGATTTTTATATCTCTTTAATACAGAATCAAAATATTTTTTTGATTTACCTGTTGCCAATTGCTCCTGATAATGGATTTAATTTGCCAATGCGTATAGTATAGAAATATATAAATACAGCAGGAGATGGCACAATGCGCGACTATATAAACAGAGTCCCCGACTATGGGGAAAAGAAAAAGCCTCACAATCTGAGTTTGACCGACACGGCGTGGCAACGGCTTGATAAATTAGCTGCGCTCTTGGGAGTGTCCAGGAGTGAGTTCGTTGAACGCCTATCCCGTGGAGCGATTGCCCCACAAGACTTACAAGCCTTTTATAAAATTTTTTTAAAAAAAGGTTGACAATTTCTAAAGTATGCGTATATTATAGAATTTGTAAACGCACAGAGGACATAACGCCATGACAGTCGCAACCAAAACCGCCAAAACCGCCAAAGCTCCAAAAACCCCTGAGTGGAAATGGAATGCGGTTTTGGGGTGTGATGCCCTAAAACTCCCTACAAAGGGATGTCACGTTGACAACAGAGGAAACGTCTGGAAAGACGGCGACTCCATTGGTAGCGTCACCCCGTTACCAAATTCAGTTAAGGTGACACCCCTAGAATGGGTTGTCACCCACGAACAAAAACAGGAATCCGTTTCCTGCGAAAAACTACACGGTAGTTACCAAAAAACCGCCCGCCCCACCCGTCGCAAAGAATCCCCTGATGGGATGCGGGGAGGCAATTCTCAATGGGGTGAAACCCCTAGCCCCAAAGCCCATTTTGTGGCTGATGAATACGAGGTTTTAGTCACCTACACGGCAACTAAAGCCGTGAACCAATTTGGGGAAGTTATTGAGGGAAAACCCAAGTTTCCCAGTGCCACTACCATCGCCTATGAAACGGGCTATGGGGAAGTCACGGAATATACTGTGGCGGATTTGGCCGTCTTAGACTTGCCTACCGAAAAAGTGGAGAAGGTCTACACTCCCCAACGGGAGCATTTTTACACAGAAGCAATCAAGGTTATTGAAAAATACCTGGAGGATTTAAATAAACCCTCGACGGGTTTATTGAAAGTCGGGGACATTATCAATCACCCTGTCTATGGACAGGGAACCGTGACCAAAGCCTTTGGGACTAAAAACCCGCTATATCAATCCGTTTGTGCGGATTTTCCCTGCGGAAACAAGATGACAGCAAAGTGCGATCTTGTTGACTAAGACAGCGACCGCAGGCCCCTGACTGGGTTCGATTCCCAGTGGTCGCATTCCCGAAAGGGATTTAAACAACACAAAGGTAGAGACATGACACTAGCAAAGGGGTTGAAAATTAGCGCCGACTACAAAAAGGCGGTCGGGGCTTATCGTAACCAGTTAGCAGAAGCTGGGTACGTCCTGAGTACCTTTAATGGTACTGACGTATTTATACACAAGGATTTTCTAGCTTTCGCTAAGGAGGCTGAGATGTATTCGGATTTCCCCGATGGGGCGATCCTAGAATATGTTTGAGCGATCGCAGGTTAGCTCCTAGCACGGTTCGACTCCGTGCGATCGCATTCCCGAAAAGGGATATCAACAACACAAAGGTAGAGACATGACTTATTTTTTAACCCTGTTGGTTTGTTTACTATGCGGAATTGTTGGTGTTATGCTCGCCAACAAATTAAGTTAAAACTTCGCAAGTTTTAATTTGTGTTTATTTAGGTTTAACCCCTCTAAATATTTAGAGGGGTATTTTTATTTAGTTGGCTTGGGATTGGTAAGAATGCCTCCTTTTGGTGAACTCTTAAAATACTCACTTTCCAGGATGTCAAAAATACTTGCCTGTCCATTCTTGTCTCTTGGCGGTGGCGGTGGTTTTATAATGTCGTCGTCACAAATAAAAACAAGGCTCATGCCCTCGCCACCATAATAAGACTTAAACGCTTCAGTCAATGCGTTTGAATGGCGATGAGTAGAGGCTAGTTCTTTTATAGCAGAGTTACCGATCTTTATAATGGCAACCCCTTCTACAACAGCCATTAAACGAGTTTGCTGTCTAAAAAGGGCTCTTGTACCCCGTGGCTGCACGTTATCTAATATTGCCTGATAATCAGGAAAGTGATAGGCTATTTGACCCCCAAGGAGTGAGGAGAGTTCTTTTAGTGCGGATGCGTATCTATCCGTTGGTGTAGTCATTTTTTATTAATGTTTACTCATGGGATTAACCCCTCTAAATATTTAGAGGGTTATTTTTTGATTAGCTCATACTCAATATAAACGCCTCTTGTTCCTCAATGACTCGCCATTCCTGTCTATCTTCTTCGAGCCAATTGATAGTCGCGGCGTAAGACCTGTAAAAAGCAGCCCGTTTTTCATCCAGAGTTAAGGGGCGCTCCCCAAAGGTATCTCGAAATAGATCCGTTAAGCTCATTGAAAGCAGTGCGTCCGCAAGGGCGACGGCTTCTGGATTTCCTTTGCTTGCAGCGTACAGGATTAATCTATTGAAATCCTTTAACAAGATACTGCGAGAAACCTGTTCCCCACCATTTGAAGGTGTTGCCACTTTCTCGGAAATACCACTAAAACCCGCACTACATAAGGCTTTGAAGGTGTTGCCACTTCTGTCTATAGCTCTCCCCAACCATTCCCTTGAAAATCCCAGGGAAGTAGATGCCGACGTGATGGACAGACCAAATTCTCCACTTGGGTACTGATGACCTTCTAAGACAATGCCACCGCCTAAGTGAACGGATTTTACCAATACTTTGCTAATATTATCCATGTGACTATTTTCCATGTAATGGTTACGGCTCTTGGGTGCGACTAACACCGCGAGGAGCATTTCTGTTATTAATTATATCAATATTTTATTAGTTTGTCTGTTAATTAAGCTACGTCAAACAAACTTAATTGCTTAAATTCCGGTTAACTGATCGTAATTATCGTAGTCGTAGGCATCCACACTTTCAAACCAACAAATGACGTTGCTTAACGTTTCATTGTTTTGAATAATTCTGAAGTCTTTGATTGTTATCTTTAGGAAAAAAGCCGTAAATAATGCAACCCTTTCTAGTGTTTTAAGAATGTAGTCATGGCTGTGTAATGCGTCCATTGTCTCAAAATCAAAATCAATCTCTCCATTTCTATAACTGTATTTTGCTGTCATGTATTCGAGAGCATCAAGAACTGCAATAGATATTCTTGTGAATAGCTGAGAATCGCTATTATCTGGATTGTTCTTTAGCCAAGACTGAAACTGACTTTTTCTGTTTTCAAACGTTTCAACCTCTTTTTGTTCTGCTTTATCTTGCTTTGCCATGTTACCCTGTTTAAACAATTACTTTACCTTATTTTAGCAGTAATTTAAGCCACGTCAAACAAACTTAATTGCTTAAATTCCGGTTGCTTTAGCTCCATAATTTCTAATTCTGTTTCTGAATATTCCCTGGGTTGGGAGATGCGATCGCAAGCAATATCAAAATATTCTTTCTCTTTCTCAATACAAATATAATTACGCCCCAATTCTTTGCAAGCCACCGCCGTTGTACCACTACCACAAAACGGATCTAAAACTGTTCCACCTTCCGGTGTTAGCATTTCAACTAACCGCTTCATTATCTCTAATGGCTTTTCTGTTGGGTGTACATAGGATTGTTTTTGACTTCTCCCAGGTTGATAAACGGGTGGCAAGAATGACCAAACATTAGTGAAGTCTACATCCTCTGGAATCAATCGGTTGTGACTTTTTCCGAGTTTTCTTTTCTCACTCGAAAATTGTCCTTGAAAGTTGCAAGACGAAATCCTGCTAACTACTCCTGTTTTCAGGTCACTGATCATCCTCTGTATAGCCTGAATAGTAATGACATCAAACATTAACCCAGGGATTTTTACATCTTCATATTTTCCTGTATTTTTAAAATATTTTATAGTTGAGTCTTTAGAATAAAGAATTATACTTTCGTGCTTCCTTTTTAGCCTAGGAAAACACGGCATTTCCATTCTCTTAATCCATGATATATGCTCACAGTAATGCAATTTCTCATTATTAGCTTCATTAATCCAATTAACCATAGTTGGCATCTGACCAAAGAAGGCATAAAACCCATTAGAAACCCGTTTAACCTCTTTAGTAAATAATGGGATATCCACAACAGTATCCCATTTTGCCAACCCAATTCCGTAGGGTGGATCGGTTATCACAGCATCAATCGACTTATCAGGAATATTCTTTAAAACCTCAAAACAATCGCCATGAATAATTTGATTTGCATACATAATAATATTAGTTACCATTGCATTTTAATATTATAATACAAACCCAATATCTTCACCAATAAAAAACCCAACAATTAATAAATCATCGGGTTAGTGTTGTCCAATTTTAATCAGTGTGCATTATTATTATAGCACCCTATTCAAAGGTTTTCTTTCTGGAAATAAATCTTTAATTGACCTGACAGCATCAATATAAGACTTACCGAGGTATGTTCCATTCTCTCCAAAACTAACAGGGATATCAGAAACCGCCCACCACCCAGACCGACCTCTGAACTCAACATACCAATAACCATATTGGGTATTTTCTCCCGTTGTTTTGGCTATTAAATTATTTAATTGTTCTGTTTTTGTTTGCATTCGCAACATCATTTCCTCTCTAATTTTCCCTTGAAGTTCCCAGATATCTTTTTTTATAATGTCGTTCATCTGATTAGCTAATCTCATCTTGTACCCTGAATCCGTAGTAGCATTCTCGTACTCGGTTATTAAATTTTTTAATGCTTCCGTATCCATCATCCCACCTCAAAAGTAACAACGTTCCACTTTAATTCTACCTGTTCCTTAATCCATTTATCCATACACGAATTAACAAAAACTTGATAATCTCCCCTAGAATTTAGCCAAAGTTTAGGGTATTTATCCTTCAATTCCTTAATCGTGAAAATCTCCTCAGATGCCGTCACCTCCCTGTTGAGTGCTATTAACTTAATTATAGTAGAATTTTTCATAATAAAAAGGATTCTTTATTGGTCAGGATGGTGTTTAACACTTTTTTTAAACTTATTAATAACTGCAATAGCTTTTTTATATTCTAAATTCAACTTCTGATTTTTTTCTTGTAATTCAGCTATTTGATTACTAATACTTGAATTACTCTGCTCTTGTAATATGGTTAACTTTTCCTTTAAGTTAATATTCTCAGTTTCGATTTTGCGAAGATTGGTTTCTCTGTATTCAATCTCCCTTTCAAGAGTCTTAATCTTCCCCTGAAGTTCCACAATTATTTTAGCATTTTTAATATCAAAAATTCGATTAATAGCAATCCCGATCACGCTACTACCACTCAATAAAATACCAGTGAACCCCAAGACAGTTTGGACGGTTTGGTCTGGTGGTGTGGTTGTAGTAATCTGAAGAAAGGTCAACATATTAGGACTTATAGGTATACTTTATAGATAACACAATTCCCACAAGAGTTGAGAAAAAATTCCCGCAAATTAAAGCAGAAATATTCCCGTTTTGTTCAATTCCTATGGCTCCAAAAAAACCGAGAACAAACAACACTGAAAGGATGTGGCAGATATTCAATAGCAAATAGCAAGCCACCCAAACCGGAGAGCTAACATAATGATTTTTTTTCAACTTATAAACAAATACCCAACAAATCACACCGCTAATCCCCACCCCCAACATAAAGGCGTTCAGGAAGTCGATGCTTTCGTTTACGAAATAAATGGAAGTTTTTGGCGGGGTAAATATCACCCCAAAAAACCCCAATAAAATCATCACCAAGAAATGATGATTAAAAAACAATGCCTGACCGACATACTTAATCTTAAAAACTGGTTTACTGTTGTATCTCTCGTATTCAATCAACGTCGGGAAAGTCCTGTTTTTTTCTCTTTCTTTCCTTAAGTTTTTTGTTCCGTTCATAGTAATGCTCCCACACCAAAAACAACGATAGAAAACTGATAAAAACCTGAATAACTAAAGTCGAAACCTTGATATATCCAAATTTTTGATAGCCAAATTTATTTAAACTATCAAATATCAGCATTATACCACTGTTAATCAATAGCGTTGAACTCAAGTATTTATTTAATTTTCTATCATCAAAAAATAAGAAGATGCCATTAACAATAGAAATTAGTCCGGCAAAAAATAGCAGGAGAATATAGCCAGAATTGTCGATTGTCAATGGCATATTGTTATTGTACTAACGGGTCGTTGTCCATGGATTCAAGTGCGACTAATTCCGCGTCTAATCTTTCTTGATATTCCTTCTCAAAGGCATCAATAAAAATAGGAACAAAAGCCTCAATAGCATCGTGCAGCCCTGGATATTTAGCCAACGGAATCCTAATGATTCCGCTTTTATTCGTTGGGATTGTATGACCCGTTTCATCGTCAACCATGACGATTACATAACAGGCTTCAATATATTCCCTATTAACAATTCCAGTTTGAGGATTTGCAGTTTCAAACTGTTGACGATAGACAATTCTATGCTCTTGGTAACTCATTTTTATGCTCCTATTAATCCGTGAGTTGTCAAATCATCAATCAACGCTTTTACTCTTTCAGCTAATTGTGAAAGAGTTACCGTTGAAGTTGCAAAAGTTGTGCGAGTAGCGGTTCCCGTAGGGGCAGCCCATCCCGTTCTTCGGGCGGAAACAACTTGATTAGTCCCAACAACAAAAGACGTTGCTTTTGCCGACCCATTAACATCTAATTGTTGCGATGGGCTAGTAGTACCAATTCCTACATTATCATTATCTAAAATAGTGAAGGGTATTGATTTAACAGCATTATTATTATAAGAGTAAATATGAAAACCATTTTGCAAGCTCCCCCCCGCATTTGTTGATTTCATATTATAGAGAACGTATGAGGTGCTAAGTCCTGCTTCTGTTTTTCCAAGGTTACTGATTTCGATAGCAGCTGCATACCCCAGACTTCGTAACCTTAAAGCACCCGTTACAATACCACCAGCCAAAGGAAGGTATGTGTCGGGAAGTCTGGCAGCACTCAAGGTTCCGGTTGAAATATTAGAAGCATTTAAACTGGTTAGTCCGGAGCCATCCCCGTTCAACGAACCAGCAAAAATCGCTCCCGTAATCCCCAAACTAGCTGCACGAATCGCGCCTGTAGTGGTAGAAGTTGAAGGTGTTGCAGCAGACACAATCATATCTGTTGTGGTAATAGTACCCGCCCTTGAAACAGTAAGGGGCTGCCCTAGGAAATTACTATTATCATCTCTCGTTTGAAACTGGAGCGTCTCCCCATCCACCACCAAATACCATAATTTTTTATTTGTCGGGGCTTTGCTCTCGTTAAGCCATATCGCCGGATAAATACTCGAAACTGTTAATTCACTAGCTGATACCGTATACGCATTGACATCACCCGTAACCCCTAAACTAGCAACCCTCAAAGCCCCTGTATTGGGAGAGGTTGATACCGTTGCGCTAGTTGAAACCAAGTCCCCTGTGATAGTCCCACCAGTCAGGGGGAGGTAAGCTGCGGGTAATCGGGCTGCGTTGATGGTTCCAGTTGAGATATTTGAAGCATTTAAAGCTGTTAATGCCGTCCCAACCCCAGAAAAAGAAGTGGCGATCAATGCCCCTGTTAAAGTTCCACCCGCCAATGAAAGATAGGAATTAATATCAATTGAATAAGTCCCATCCCCTGTTTTTTTTAGGAATCCTGGGGTGTCGGATAGCGATTGAATAGCAATTAATTCGTTGCCGATACTGTTAGTTGAAACCGCAGTTACTTGACCCTTAGCATTGACAGTAATAGCAGGAATTGAACTAGCACTACCGAAAGAACCAGCATTACTATTGACCGTTGCCAGTGTTATCGCACTTGTAACATTGGCTGAACCATCAAAACTAACTGAATAACTAGCATCCCCCGTTGTTGTAATTGTCCGTGGCGTGGTTAGTTTTAAAGCCTCTCCCGCAGTAGCAGAACTCGATATCTCAACATAAACAGAACCCGACCATCGGTAGGTTTTGTTGTTATCTTCGGTGACATAAATTTTGCCAGCATCACCCGCAACCGGAAACGCTGCAAGGTTAGCAAAATTCAAGACATCATCAACATAGGATGGCAAAACCGATGCTGAAATTGTGCCAGACGCGGCGTTAACAGCCGTTAAGATTGTGTTGCTAGAAGTTAATGATTTTGTGAAATTTGCCACCGTTGGATCGGTTTCAGCTGTAATCACATTCCTAATTAATTGTCCAACGCCCATCTAAAACCCCCTTATTAGTTCAACGGATGCCCCTTCTGGAACAATGATTGTGATGGCGGGATGTCGCGCGGGCAAGCATGACTCCAAATTCACAATGTCATTAATCCCATTTGTTGCTGTTTTTGTCAGTCCATTAATCGTTACAGTTCCGGTTAAAATCGTTATGTAGACATAACAACTCCCTGCGGGAATAGTTGTTGTCCCTGCTGTTAAAATCCTCCAATCTGCTGTTAAGTTGGTCGCGGGCAACTCAACCGGAATCCTGTTATTAGAAAGACTGGGAATCTTGGCGTTAATCGCTGTTAATGTTGCCTCTTTGGTGAGCGTAGAGATATCATCAAAGCAACTCAATACAGCGTTGTATTTTAATGCAGCTTGATAAGCTGCATTTTCGCTTAACTGCATTTGCTCATCCAAGGCAGTTAAAATGCTGTTTAGATTCGTTCGAGCTTCGGTCGATAGTGTCATGTTTCAAATACTCCTTGAACTAGATGATGATCTTTTGGAGCCAGATTGTTTGGGAATTACAATCGTCTGCTTTTGAGTTGATAGCGTGACTTGATTGTATCCGTTTTTAATTTGAGGCTGAGTTAATTTTAATATTTTTATTAACTCTTGCGATACATAATTTAGATCTCTCATATTATCCAAAAATTAACGTCATCTTCCTTGCTGTTATTCTAATCATAGCATCAAAATCTAGGATAGGTAAACACCCTAGTGAAACATCTTGAGAGATTGATGAGACAATACTTCCATTGTAAACATAAGAAACCCCTAACTTAATATTTCCAGACAGAGATCCAGAGGATAAACTTATTGCCATACCAGGAGAGGTAAATAAGCCATTAATATAATTAGTCGGTTCTAAACTTGTCAAACTAAATCCAGTAATGGCAGAAATATTAAAAGTTTGAGAGGTTAATCCTGTTGTGATTCCAGAAGGAGAATCCTGCCTATATAAAACGCCATTAATTAAAAGATAGAAACGAATCAAGGAAACATTGAAACCTCCTGATGGATAGGTTATTATGGCTGAAATTCCTTGGCTATTTAGGACTAATTCATTAGCACCCCAAAAAACCTTGGATTCCCCAGTTTTTGTAGAAACAATTGCCAATAACGCTTCCGATGATTGGGTAGCCTCAATCCCTCGAAAAGTGGCTACACCATCACGACTAAGGGTTATTTTTTGCCCTTCAGTATTGGTTAAAAATCCAGATAAAAACTGTTCAGGTGTGTCCAGAAATTCATAGATTCGAGACTGTGATCCGTGGATCATCCCCCCTGCCATCCTGCCAACTCTCACCCCTACAGCATCTGGCAAAACCCGACCCGTATAATTTTGATCTTTATAGATTAATCCCCCTTGTGGCTGCCTATAAATCAGACCTCCTTCAACCAACACACCTGACTGAATCCCACAGCTAAGAGTAAAGCTCAAAATCGATCCGGGTGCTATCTGAAGTTCCGAAGACTTGAATCCAACTGCTATCTCAACAGCGACAACCCAGTTATAAGGCAAAGGTCTTTGCAGAATAAAAAAGCCTAACTTCGTATCAACAGGAACCCATTCCCCAACACCATCCATATCGTTCCCATCGCCCGTGTCATTTTCGGTGACAAGCTCCCCAGAATCAATATTCACAAAGCCTAGAACCTTAGCAAAAATCCTCCCACTCAACAAATTAGAAACAGGTTCTGACCCATTTAAAAAACAGTTTAAACGGAGTCTTCTACCCACTCCCATTTCCGAGTCATACAGATTTAGGAAAGCTAACCTAATCGGTGATTGATCGGGGTCAAACAATGATCCGCTACCATCGGGAGTGTATGTGGGACGTGGAAAAAATGGATTATTTGCTAAGATTTCAGCATCAATATTCGCTGCTGGTTGATGACAGCCAAAAACTCCAGTAGTCCCTCCGATTGGGAATGCCCCATAATTAGTAGATCCAAGATTCAAAATCCATTTATTCCCTGAATTATCAGCAATAACCTTAACCCCATCAACAGCTTGCGGGGTGTCTAATCTCAGGTAATAAGCACCCAAACTGGTAACAGTTCTTACCTGTCCCTGAATGGCATTTGTTGGTAGTGCCAGAGGGTTTGCTACCGATAGCGGGGTGATGGCTAAATCAGTATCTTGGCTCAAAAGAATGTCGGAGAATGTCGCTAAAGTTTTTCCGTTGTCTTCCCAATTTTTCCAGATTCCTATAACGTGACCATTGGCTTTGTCGCTATCAGGTGAAGCAATTAAGAGATAATAAGGGAATAGAGTCCCTCCGGTTCTGTTGGCAGAATTAAACTGGACTCTAATTCGACTCCCGACCGTATAGCTTGCCGGTACGAGTGTTGAACAAAAATTAACCCCCGATTCGTTGAGGGCTTGAATCCCTAAATAGATTGTGCCATTCGTAGTCAAACTTCCCCCCGTTTCAATTGATACAGTAGCGGGAAGACATTGATTCAAATTCCCAGGAAAAATCGTACTCATGAAAATTGTCACAGAAAGTGGTTTAAGTCAAACTCTAGCAAATATTATTAAATCTCAATCCCCTATTCAAAAAGGATCAGCCAGACAATCAAAGCCTCAAGGTCAATCCGTAGCTGTTCAATTAAATATGTCTATTCCGGGGTTTCCTTCAGTGATTAGAGCTTTTGCTTTTAATCCTATTCAAGTAGGATCAAATAACGTTAGCTTAGTTAGATTATCCGAGCCTATCAATGGGTGTGATTGGGGTGCTTTTTCTGGTTCCCCTAGTCAGGTTGTCAATTCAAGATCGGAAATTAATGTGTCCCAAACACCCCATTCTACAGATAGCAGAAAAATTGAGATTGAGATTAAAATTGGTTACACCGGAAAGTTATAAATACGGGTTATCCTCCTCTGTTTTCTCCTCTGTTTTTTCCGCTGTTGCCGATTCAGCTTGTGCTTGCGCTTGTTTTTGCTGTTCTGCTGCCATAATTTTTTCGATTAATTCTTGGTTGAAATCCTCCTGTCTTCTTTGACTTAATCCTAAATCTTTCCTGAGTTGATTTAACGCCTCTAAATCAGTGGGATTAAATAATCCAGTTTGAATACAGGTCATAATATTAGAAACTCGCATTCCCGACTGTGCGGGATCTAAGAATTGTTCTGATTCAAATGTTCCATAATTATCTTGTATTCCAAAATTCCACATCAATAAAGGGCGACAAACATTATTAATTAATCTATCCCTAAACTGCCTAGCTATTTCCTCAATTAAGCCATCTAAAATCAATCTATGCCCTGAGTTCAAGCCAGCCTGTCCGAGTGTAGCAGTGCCTTCATTAAAGATTGTATAGGGGATTCCATAAGCCAACCACCTATATTTATCTAATTTCTCAGAAGTTAAATTAAAAAACCCTTCTCCTCCGGTTTGTGGAATCGTGGTGATGGTGTTGTTTTTGTCAGTTCCAACAATCGACCCGTTGGCTAAATCTTTTAATTGATCTAAAGCCTGAGCTAATGCCGATGTGTTTTTGGTTTGTCCATATTCATCAAGAATGGGCTTGCCGTTCGCGTCCATCATAGGGATCGGTTCAGTTGACGGAACCTGTACGATGGTCAATCCTGTCGCTTGCCGTTGACAAGCTACAGACCATTCCCGCATCAACAACTTATGAAATTCCCAAAAAGGATAGGCTGCCGCGGATTGTGGGTCGCCGTTTGGATCGTTGCTGTCAATTGGGGTATTTGAGATGTGCAAACATTTAGAATAAGGAATCCCGACCTCCCCCTTGCTTGACGAATAAATTATCCGATCTATCTGACCGGATTTCCCTGCAAACTTAATCCGACTAGGCTCTAAAATATTGAATCGTTTAATCCTTAATTCTCCCTTGTGTCCCTCCATCTCCGTACTAAACACAATCTCAGCAACGCTCCGACCCAAGCCATAAGCTTGTTTAGACATCTGAAGGATCACATCAGACAGCGATCCATCCATCAACTCCCAACAGGAATTAATAAATTCAACTGGAGTAAATTTGCCAGAGGGAAAACTAGCAACCTCATTATTGCCATGCTTAAACATTCCGGTTAACGCGATTGCTCTTGATGCCTTAACAGTCAAAGCCGCGCCCGATATTGGATCAGCTTTGAGCATTGCAGCTAAATCTTTAATTGGGTATTTTCCCCTAGTGTCCAAACTAGAGACAAAATCCCAGATTAAATTATCAAGACTGGGTGATATTTGACCCGGAAGGTAACTTAATTTTTCAACCATTATCGACCCCCAATAATAAATAAATTAATTCAGACGTGGTTAAACTTAAAACCCTGGAAATATTGACCACCTCAATACTTGATATTTGTGATACACCGGATTCTTTTCTGCTTATAGAATGTTGCCTGTAGTTAAGTAACTCCCCCAGTTCAAGCTGAGTCATATTCCTATCTTCCCTTAGTTTCTTTAACCTTAATCCGATGCTGTCTAAATATCCTGAATTGGGATACTTTTTACTAGAATTTGAGTTAACAGAATAGTATTGTAATTGACCCATTATTTACCCCTTCCCTATGGGTGTTTCTTGCTTTGACGCTATAGGTGGATTGTGTCAGTTTTCTGAGGATAATGCCACCGGAGAGCTGATTAAAAACGCTCTGGTTTTGATTGAGGGAACCCATAAAGACAACCAAGGGGTTGTGCATGAATTTCCCTCTGAGAGAATCTTGAGAATTGCACAAAGGACAAACGCGGCAATGTCTCAAGGTTATGAAATTCCACTCATGTCCGATCATAGCAAGCAATTGATCGGGGCGGACGGTGAACTCAAGAAACTTGGGATTTTTGTTAGTCCTTTCGAGTGTCGGGTTATCCGCCAAGAGGATTTGCCCAACCCAAAAATGCAACACTTAATCGGAAAACTTGGTGCATTTTCCAAGGCTAAAATTCTTAATAAGGTTAACGAAGTTCAGTCGAAACTAATTAATCTTTTAAGTCCGGGTGTTGATTTAAAACTTGAAAGATTAGCAGAAGTATCCGCCGTTGCCTTCCCAGCCATCCACGGCCCCGCGCTTTTCGCTGCGTCTTCTACTGTTCAAGACTTGAGTTTTGCTTCGGTCAAAGAGGAACAGGGAACGTTTAAGCGACAGAAAGAGGATCTACTGGAGGAGTTTGAAATCCTATTACAAACCATCCAACGGATTCAAAAAGCATCTCCAGAACAATTGATCGCTGTTAGTCCTGGGCAATTGTTATCGACTGCGATTGACGAATTTACGGCAGAAATTAAGCAATATTTTGGGCTTGATAATCTGAGTCAATCAACGAATCAAGAGCCTGAACTTCCGTATGATTCAAGCCCTTATGCCAACGAATTAGTTAAACAGCAAGCCACTTATTCCCTGAGTAACACTACTTCTAATTTTAGTGATACGGGGTTAAGACGACGGAAAAAGAACCGATAATTTTGTTATTTTCACACTAAGTATTTAAGGAGACAAAAATGAATTTTTACCAATACGAACCGCCTGTAGCTATGTTTTCAATGGCGGAAGTTGACAAATATAATCGGTATGAAGGAACGGGAATGGCTTTGTTTGCAATGCCTTATGGGATGGGTGGAGCAGCACAGCCTCAGCAAAGAGTGGCTCCCGCCGCGCCCAAGAAAGTGCATCAAGCAATAAGAGACATGAGACGGGCTAAAAATGCTGTTCTTGGGGTTGGTAAAAACGATTTTTATGGGACAGCTAGAAGCGGTGCTATTGGTGGTTATGGTATGGCTAAATCAGGAGCCAGGGGCTTAGGTGGTTACGCAGAGCGTGGACTTCGTTTCGGTGCGCGAAAAGGTGGGGAATTGATGAATAGCGCAGCAGACTTAATCAAAGCCAACCCAGGAAGAGCAGGTGCTTTGTTGGCTGTAGGTGGTGCTGGTGCTTACTTCCTCCGTCGTCGTCGTAGTAAAACTGGAAAAATGATTGTTGAACAAGTGAGACGCTAATGATTATTGTTCGGAGGGTTGTCAGATCAAAACAACAAGCTTCATTTGGTTTCCCTAACCCTTTTAATCGAATTAGTGAGGTAAATAGAGAAGCGGAATATGCTCGGAAATCACTACAAAAAGATTTAGCTCTATCTAAATCCCAAGGTAAAAATATCCGAGATCCCAATATTCTTGCTTCCATAATGCAGCCAACAGCTAATAAGATGAAACGCCGATCAGGGAAAGTAGCTTATACCCGAACTAGGCGAACCAAAAACGGCAAAGTCGTTACAGAGGTCGTTAGAAGATGATCGTTATTCGGAGGGTGATTAGACATAAACAACAGGCTTCTTTTAATGCCTTAACCCTCGCCGCGGCTGTTGGTGGTGCGGGTTATGGGACTTGGTATGCTCTAAATGCTCGCAATAAAGAGTTTAGGCATAAACAAAGAGATTTTATGAAAAAGAATCCTTTGGCTCAAGGCGTACTTATGGCTACAAGCCCCGCCGTCGCTGCGGGGTATTACGGAGGAAAGGTGTTTTCCCGTCGAAGGAGAACTAAAAATGGTAAAACAGTAGTTGAAAATGTTAGGAGAAAATAGATGGATTCACTCAGTCAAATTCAGGCAATCTTAGAGTCAACAACTTTCGAGGAAGTTCACGACTCAACAGAAACCTTTTCGGCATTTCTTGAATTAGCTCAAACCGCCCTTGATCAAGAGGATGGGGAAGTTTTGGGCGAAGAAGAAATGGATGATGTAATTGCTGAAGGAATTGAAGATTTTGCCTCTACTCTTTATCAAATTTTTGGTATTGATGTAGAAGAATCTCGAATGGAAGATGAGGAAGAAATGGAAGAATACTCCCAAAATATGGGGGTTATGGCTTCATTTTCTCAAGGGTTTGGTCAGGCTTTAGCTGGTTTGATTGAACAAAGATTTGATAATGTTAATGATGGTGTTGCTGTTGTCTCTGAAATCACCGGATTAGACGGGCGAGATATTTCTAGCCTGTTTGATGGGACGCTGGCAATCGAACCCGAAACCGCCGCCGAATTAGCAGACGCTTTTCAGTTAGGCGGTCAAGATTACAACGATTTCATTAATCTAGCTGCGAATGCTTTTACTGAGTTAGGGGGATCTCCCGATGACTCCTACTCCCTGAGTGAAGGCATCTATGCTGAACCCGTTGCCACCATGAGCGCTGACATCGGACTCCGTGCCGAATTTGAGGCACTCAAGGAACAGCAAGCCATTGGTGAAACCCTGAGAGCCTTAGAACGCCAATGTGATCAACTCGTTTCCAGTGGACAAATCACAACGGCAGATCGTCGGTTTTTGATTGGTGACTTCGAGACAGGTCAAGACAGAGTTGCCAGTTTTTCCCAGGCTTGCGCTCAGTTAGATGTTCCCATTGGTCAACAATTAGACCGAATTCAATATTGCTTATATTGGGCTTCTAATCGCCCATCAATGGCAATATTTGGACAAATGGCTAATGACCCGATTGATACCAACTTCTCCCATGAAGATGTGCAATCTATTCAGTCATTCCGCACCCGTAATGGATATGTTTAAGGAGAAAAAATGAAAGTAACCCGTTTTTATTCAGACCCTCCAATTATCGCGGTAAATACTAATACCGAAGCCGCGTTTTCTTGCTGCTTAGAGGAGTCGGATATCCCATCTGTTGCAGGATCTAAATCGGTTCCTGCTGGTGTTTTTCTCGCCAAGAAATCTACGGGCGGTCATCGCCCATTGGGTAGATCCAAAATTCTTGCTCCCTATGTTTCTGGTGAAACGGTTGTGATTGTAGAATGCCCTCAAGTCTTTAAAATCGGGGATGTACTGCGTTATATCGCTGCACCAGGGGCTACACGGTACACAGAAGAAGCCGCTATTCGTGCAGCTACAGCTCCGATATTTGGGACGGTGACGGGTATTGATTCCTTGAATCAAAGACAGGTTACGACCGTCACATTTGCCTCGGTTGCTGTTGGCAATATTTTTACTGTTTCTATTAACGGCGTTCCCATTTCTTACACAGCTACGGCTGCATCAAGCCAGAATGTTGCTGATGGTCTAAAGGCTGCTATCACCAAAGCACAATCTGGGTCTTCTCCCTTAGAAGAAATCCGCGCGACTACTCCGGGCGGTGTTCTAACTCTCACTACCGATCAAGAAGGTATCATTTTCACAACGGCTGTAACGGTAGCTCAGGGTGTTGCTGGCACTTTGGGAACTGCGGTTGCTGATGTTTCTACGGCAATCGGAACCCTAACCATTACCCCCCAAGGTGGTAACGCTTCTCTGGCAATTGGAGCCAAGATCGGTACGATTGGGGATGTTGTTGTAGGGGTTTTAAATGCCACTGTCTCCCTCTATGACGGTGATCAGTTTATCGCTCCGTACTCAGGTGGTGTCGTCTTCCGTAATGCGCTGCCATACATTGACGGTGACATTCAAACCCAACTGCCAAAACTAACCTTTATTCCTTAACGGAGGGACTTGATTAATGTACATTGCAGATTTCTTAAATACTGTATCGGCTGCACAAGTTCAACTTTTGTATGAAGATACTTTTCAATTCCTGGTTGACCCTGATAAAGAATCCCTCCTGCAACGGATGGGCAAAAAGCCCGATCCGGGGGTTCTTAGTCAATACAAACTGATGGATGATTTTGTCACCCTTGAGTTTTCCGATGACCCTGATGTGTTGGCATATCTTGTTAAACAAAACCTAGCAATCGCTTCTGTGATTTCTACCGATGGTGAGGTTGTCTCAACGGGCGCGGGTAGCTTAATTAAGTTTGATGGAGACTTCTTTAAACTGGCGATCGCCCATAACTGGGACGAAAAGAAACAAGAGCAAATGTTGAAATTTAAACGGATGATGCCCGGCAATATGTCGCAAACTTTTGTGGATATGCTGTTTGGTTCCGTTGCCAGTCTACAGCCTAGAGTTGTCAAACTTGCAAACGTTCTGACTTGGCAAGTATTACAGTCTGGTCAAGTCTCCTATACCGACCCCCGCTCCGGTGTAACTGCCAGATTAGCTTATGCCACTACAGCCGATCAGTACCCTACCGCTTTAACTGGAACCGCCCGATGGGATCAGTACGCTACAGCCACGGGATTGCAAGATATTGAGGATCATTTGCTCAATTTCTACGATAAGAAGGGATATTACCCTGACAAGATTGTGATGAGCAATCGTTTGGCGATCCATTTAAGTCGCCAAGAATCGACCCGCAACCGGGCACTCTCTACTGGGATGCTGTCTAATGTCCCTGCTGCGGGGGTGGCTAGTGCCGTTTCTCCTGAGATTTTGATGAAACTCGTACCTCAGTTGGCAATGTCCAAAACTCAATTAGAGATTTACGATGCCCAATACGAGATCGAAACATCACCCGGTCAAACAGTGAAAGGGCGTTATCTGAACGATAACTCTTACTGTTTCCTAACCTCTGGCATGGGTAAGCGATTGTTCGGCCCCACAATTGAAAATGAAGGGAGATCCGGTCTGTTTGTCAAAACCGAACAATTACAAACATCCCCAGCCCGTGACCGTTCCTACTGCGTTGGCAAAATGGTTCCTTTCTTCCCACAGCCTGACTTATTGGGAGGTCGGACAGTCGCATGATAGATACCACTAGACCTGTAAAACTTCTTAAAATGGCGGTCAATCGAGGGAATATCTATCACCCTCGAATCTACAACCCTGGAGAATTGCCAGAGGAAGTGTTAGCACGGCTTGACATCGTCCAACAGGATGAAGTGAAAGAACCCGTGCTAACTCCAACCATCAATAATTCAGATGTCAAAGTTGAGAATAGCATCTCCTTCTCTGTGGAGGCTCCGAGTACAGTTCCGAAAGCCTACCCCACTGAAACCGTTGTTGTTGGTGCTGTCTTACCCAAAACAGATGTTAATAAAGCCACAATTGACGAGCTTTCTAAATTGCCGGGTGTTGGTGCTGCGATCGCTACCAAACTTGACAAAGCACGGGATCAACAACCTTTTACCTCTGTTGAGGATTTGGATACCAGAATCCCCCTTAGAGGTAAGTCTTGGGATGAATTGAAAGAATCTATTGTGATCCAATGATTTACACAACTCCTGACCGGATAGCTCGAATATTAAGAGGGAGGCTTGAACTCGGTACAAATGCGTCGGGGGTTCCTTTTGGATCTAGCTTCGGGGCCAAGGAAGTTGACATGGAATTGTTGGATCAAAAAGGCAGTCAAATTGAGGCTCAGGTAAATTCAATTCTTAACTTTGTTTATGAGTTGCCAATACCTTCAAATGCCCGCGATGCCTTACAGATTATTAGTTCTATTGTTGAGGATTTGACGGTCGCTTCCCTTGCTGTGGTGCATTTTCAACAGATGCAAAACCCACAAATGGGGGGAGATATGGGATTTGGGGCCATCCTTTACCGGAATGCTTTGTACACCCTTAGACAGTATGTAGCGGGTTATCAATTAGATTTCAACATCCCGGGTTTACCTCCTCCTATGGTTAACCCGATGATGCCAACACAAACCTTGAAGTTGCCCGGCGTTAAGTTGAAAGTTTTGACCCCAGGAACATATACCCGTCAAACCACAATTGTTGCTCAAAAGAATCCCTGCCAAGCTGATAAAATTAATTGGAGTTAAAAAGAAAAATTAATTATGATCAATGCTTTTGTAGATAGAGCGCCGTTAAATGGATTTATATTAGAAAGACAGAGGACAATCCCCGTCACTGTTACAGTAACAGGGACGGGGTTAACGGGTGGGAAACTTAAATTCGTAGCTAAAGATTTGATTGCTTTGCCCGACTTAGATGATTCCCGATCTAAGATTATTAAGACTACCCCGACTCAAATTGTTGTTGATACTGAAGCTAGTAATAGTCAAAGGATTGTGGCTCGATTTGATATAGGGCCGTTAGACACTAATGCGTTAACAGTTGATACCCTTTATTGGGGGATTCAGTTTGAAACTTCGGGCGGTGTGATTCCTTTTAATGAATTACAAGGGATTCTAAAGATTGAAAATGATCGGGTTAAAACTTTAGTTTAAAGGTGCGAGGATAGAATGATTGACTTTCCAACTTTGTTTCCGAGCCTTGTTAAATACATCCCCAATTGGATGGAAAAATTCTATCCTCGCATGGCACAATTCGCGCGGGGTGAGGGATACCCGTGTGGCAACAAAGGTGTTTTTATCCCACGTCGGAATAAGTGTTGGACACATCCAAAAACAGGTAATAAACTCAAGCAACCTCTGACTTATCAGAAGTATCAAGAAGCTAAAGAAAAGAGTCAGAAAAGCCGTACAGAGAAGGGTAGAACGGCTTTACAAAACCGTGAGCAAGGGTTTAGGGATAAGGCACGAGAGAGAGTGAAGGGGTGGCAGAATAAGAAGGTAGAGCCAGTTAAAGAACAATCTGGCAAAATAGAGATCAAAGGCATTGAAACTGAATCAAAAATGAAACCCGTACCGGAATTGTTGGTAAAAAGATTAGAGAAAAAGGGTTTTAAAAAGTCAGAAATAACGATAAAAACTGGGACGGGTGAAACTAAGATAGAGGCTATGGCAAGGGGTGATTTAGCTATTCACCCTAACTATAGAGCAGAACAGTGGACAGGAAAACAGACAGACACGATAGATGGCTATGCAGTAACACATATTCCTAATGGCTTGCGATTTCATACGTTTAAATACGGTTATCGAGAGATGGATGAAACACTCAAGCAAGCTGAAAATAGCGCAGTAGAAATGACTGATTTGATTAAATCAGTAGACTTAAAAAACAAGGATCTAAATAACGAACAATTACACGCAGTCAAGGTCGGAATAGTACAGGCTCAATATGGGATGACAAAACAAGGTGCAGAAGAAGAAGTTAATGCACGAGACGCTAGGGATGCAAAGGAAAAAGCCGAGAAGTTACCTCCGGCAACTGAACCTAAACCAAAACCTGAACCAAAACCTATAGCTGAAGTTAAGAAACCTGAAAGATTTGGCGATACTGCTTACGATGTTGATGGGAATTGGATCGGATTCCCTGGACAGGAAGAAAGGGATAAAAAGAATGCAGAAAATAAAGCCAAAAGGAAGGCATTTAAAGCCGATATCTCATCCTTTGTTAAACAGAACAAAATAGAGGGCGTATCAATACATCAACACGGGATTAATACTACGCCAGAAAGATTGGCGGGTGTTACTAAAATTCTTGATAACAAAGGGATTGAATATAAAACAGATTATAGTAACGTCTGGGATGTAAAAATAAAGATAAAATCTTTAACGCCAAAAAAAAAGACTTTAACGCCAAAATAACCCTAACCAACTTTGGAAACAGTACACTAAGACGGCGTAAATCTAAATAGACTAATTTCTCCCAACCCAAAAACAAAATGATCGACTTCCCTTCCCTATACCTTAAACTCGCTCAATTTGGAGGCAACAACTTGAGAATACTGAAATCTAAACTCGCTAACTTTGCCAAACCCGGATGCTGTTGTGATGCCTCCAAACCATTAAAACGCAGGAAAACAAAACAAACCCCTAGACTGAAAAGAAGGGGGAATAGATATGCTTGATCCTGTATGTCTTAAATTAGCTAAATATTTACAAGAGTGGTTAAACTCCGAGCTTAAAAAGATTGACCCCAATCTGATCGCGTGTCGGGATACCGTTTGTTATGATGCCGTCAATCCTGATTTATCGAGATTTCCATTACTCAAAGTTTATCGGTTGTCTGACAACTTTGAGTATGGACACCCGAAAAGCCAAACCAGCTTTGTAATTTCCTATTGCCTATCATTCCCAGATCAAGAGCTTTTGCCGGGCATTTTGAGATGGGTTAGTTGGCAACTTAATGAGGCTTTGACTCAGTGGAAAGAGTCTAAGAACTGTTCCCCAATTATAACACAAGGAAGTTTTAGATCCGAGTACAGGATCATGGTTAATGAACTGTCTCAACCCGTCTATGCTTTCTTGCGTTTTAGTTTTACTGGAATTGATTATTTAGAGGCTTAAAACAATGGCTCAATCACAACGTGACGCGGTAACGTTTCAGTTTATTGCCAATACCAACGCAACGCTAAGGGATTTAAAAACCGGACTCGTTTACAACTGGAAAACCCCATCTAACGTTGCCATTAACCCTAACCGCCAAACTCGGAAAACAACCCGACGCAACAACTTAGGGGAAAACATTACCGACGATATTCTAATTCAAAGTTCTGATCCCGTAGCCACACTAACCTACTCAGGTTTCAATTTTGAAATGCTTGCCTTTGCTATGGGAAAACAACTTGAATCCGGCACTTACGACGTTACTCAACCCTTCCAAGTTCAGGCTAAGACAGCCACTTACGCGGCTGCAACAACTGGACAGGTGGGATTTGGTATCGTTGCCGATGCCGAGACCTATGGCTCTAAAACCGATATTACCGGAGCTAAAAAATCGGTTCCTTTGACCCAGCAGCCCTTCGCTAGTTTTTCGGGAACAACTGCTAATACTTTTGCTGTTGGTGCTAATCGGGCTTTGAAATTTTCCGATAACTTGGTTGAGGACGGAGCATTTGTTACCCTTTCAATTAGTCGGTCAATCGCTGGCAATTCTATGGGCGATCCTTTGAATGCCCATGAGTTTTCTGGGTTAGTCGTAGGGACTGATAAACGGGTAATGATTATCTATATTCCAGAGGTAATTATCGATCCGTCTCAAGGTCAATTTGATCCTAGTTCTGAACAGCTACAAATCCCTATGCAAATCATCCAACCCCTTGATTGGTGTGACCCGTTCAAGCTAATTGACACCGCAGAAACCGTATATTGTGCAGCTTAAAAATATGACTGAGATTAAAAAAAGACAACCGAGACGGACTGCAACAGTTAGTTATTATGACCCGATAACAGGGGAATTTATCACCTCTGAATTAATCACAGCTGCACCCTTTGTTAAATGGGGAAAAATTGCAGAAATTCAGAAGTTAATCCTTGAGTTGTATGTCGAGATTGGGGGATCTATCGGTGACTTGTTTTGCGATGAAACCTTTATCCCCCTATGCCAACAATTGTCAACATTAATTCCTGTTGTCGGTCAAACCCGTCCGATTGATTTTCAGGCTTTAGTCGATGCTGATGACTGGCCCCAAATTACCCGACTATTTGTTACCACATCCTATGATGAGGCAGGGAATCGAGATGTTGACGCTAAAGGCGAAGCCACTTTAATCGAGCCTGGAGTAATAGCGGATCTGCACAATCTCAATTTTTTGCAAATCCTAGTGGACAAGGAGAGGGAACGGCAGAAGATACGGGAACAGGAACTCGCAGAATTAGAGGCAGTGGAAACTACGAAGTAGACCTTCTTGCTCAATTGATTGAAGCCTACGAACCTCAAGGAGCGATCGCACTTTCTAATGAATACCCTGCGGAGTTTCTTGAGTGTTTGTTATTCCAAACTGTTGAGCATAGAATGAGCGATGAAGACAGAGCAAAACGTCAAGCCGAGGAAACCTTGAAAGATCAAAAAGCTGATCTCCTAAAACGGGAATTGAGGATCTCGATTGCAGGGGAACAGATGCCACGGATTCTGTCTATGGCTTCATTTTTTCCAGATGCCAACATGGGGGAAAATGGGGATTAAACTTAGTATTGATTCATCAGAAATCAACAAAGAAATTAAACGAATTGCAGGGTTTAAACTCAGGGCAGAAGATATCGCATCCGCCGCCCCTGCTATTCGTTTAATGATGCAAGAAGATGTGGACACCCGTTTTGCTAATGCCCCCTCTGTTGAAACTGGAGGTGAGGTATTTGGTGGTGTTCAATGGCGATCACTTTCGGAATCTTATCTAGTCCAAAACCCTAGACGTTATGGCGGTCAAATTCTTAGAGATACAGGGGAACTTCAGCAATCATTAACAGTCGAGGGTCATCCCTACGAGGTATTTAATGTCACAGAATCCGAGATTGTTTTCGGGACGGCATTAACCAAAGCATCTCGATTACAAAGGGATAGACCGTTTATATTTTGGCATCCGATCTTATTAGAAAAGATTGCCAATTATTTAGTTAATTGGGTACAGAGTTAATTAAAGGGGGGATGGGGTAATGGTAGAACAAGGCGCGAGTTTAAAACTAGGTCTGATTGACGATGGTTTTGCTAAAGGTGTTGGGAATATCTCGACACAGTTAACCTATATGCAGATCGGCTTAACGGCTACGGGTATGGCTTTACCATTCCTTGAAAAAGGGTTAAGATCCTCCACCTCTGCCCTTGTTATTGGGGCTAAGAATGCCGATGATTTTGCCAGAAATATGCGGAAAGTTATCAGTTTAAATACTGAGCTTTCCACTATTATCGGCAAGGCTTCTAATATTGCTTTTTATGCTCAACAATTTACACTCTTAGCTAAGGGTGCGAGTGATGCCTATGTATCTTTAAAACGCATTCCTGAGACATTAGAACAGATGCAACGTTCAGGGGTAAGCACTGATTCCATTCAGGGGTTTATGACGTTGAGGGATGCCATATCAGGGAGTCAGGTAGCAGTAGAAAGTTTTGCTCAGGTAGCCGTCGCTAAGTTAAACGCCGTTGAGAGTGCGTCCGCCCGTGTGGGAACCATCCTCAAATCCTCCACTGAATTTACCGAATCGGGTACGGCTAAACGAGCAACGGCTACAGACTTAAATAAAAACAGAAAACAAATTCAATCGTTACTAAGAGATAAATTAGACAATTCAGTTACAACAACAGAAGCATTATTAGGACAATACGAAGTTCTATCTGGGGGGTTTACAGATACTAAATCATCTCAACAGGTACTAGAACCCGGTCTAAAATTAATCGGAATTGCGGGTGCTGGTGGTCAAGCCGTTGATCCTACTGCTACCCTTCAGTTGTTGACAAAAACCCTCCGAGCCTATGGATTAGAAGCGTCTCAAGCTACCCGTGTCAGCGCAATCTTAAACGGTACGGTAGAGAATGGGATTACAACGATTCAGGAATTATCCCAAACTTTCGGACAAGCTTCTCAAGTTGCTAAAACAGCAGGAATTAGCATTGAAGATTTAGCCGCGGCTACCTCTGTTTTAACCGCCCAGGGTACATCAACACCAGTGGCATTAACAGGTATTCAGGCGTTAGCTAGAAGTATTATTGATAAGACACCCGAAGCTGCAAAAGAGATCGCCAAACTTCGAGATTCAGAAGGGAAAAGAATTCGATTTGATATTAGAGAAGTTCAGGAGAAAGGGTTAGCAAAATCAATTCAAGATGTTTTTGAGGCAACAGGGGGAGATCAAACTAAATTAGCTCAAATTCTTCCCGACACTTTAGCTTATCGGACTGCTTTAGGGTTAAGTTCCAACAAAGGACAGGATTACAAGAATGTCACCGCAGCAATCAAAGCTAATGCCAATGCTCAGAGTTTAGATGAAGTTGCTAAAACTGCTACAGATGACAGGATTTCTAGGTTTCAAAAGATAGCCAACCGATTTGAAGAAACTATCATTCAGTTAGGAGAATCCCTCGCCCCCGTATTTGAACCCGGACTTGCTTATTTAGAAAAATTAAGTAAATTTATTGCCAATATTCCCGACCCCGTAAAGAAAGCGATTGCTTCTTATTTGTTATTTAAAATTCAAGTTAATTCCGCAGGAATAGCGTTTAAACAGTTAGTCGGTGCTATCGTTCCGGTTATTACTAATCTGGCATTATTAAGAGTTATTAGTTTAGCATTGTCCGGTCAACTCGGAAAACAGATCGGAATTATTAAAGAATTAATTATACAGAAAAAGGGCTATAGATCGGTTATCAAACAGATGATCGGGATAGATCAAAGCCATAAGTTAGCAATAGCAGGAAAAACAGAAGCAATTAAAGGGGCTAAATCTGGATTTCTTGGTTTCGCTGAAACAATTAGAAGTACAACGGTTGGGAAGAAAATAGAAGAAATTACCGAGAAATTTACAGGACAGAAAGAAGCTATTAAGAAATTAGCAGAAACTACCCAGAAGTATTACTCAGGGTTGAAAGACGTTTTGGGTAGTGGTGTAGATAAAGTGAAGGGTTCTCAACCTTTGGAAATGGATCAACAGGTAGAGGCTTATGCAGCAAGGCGACGGGCTGAACTTGAGAAAAACATCCCAAGCGTCCCAGATAGTCCTATAGAGACTCCAGGGATTGATCCAAAACTAAAACGGGCTGAACTTGAGAAAAAACTTCGAGATTCCCTGAACAAACCAAGCGCTCCAGATACTTTTAAGCGAATACCAGAAGTTGACATCGAGGTTCAGAAAGAGGAGCGACAATGGGAACTATTAACGGAACTAGATAGACGCAGGGAAGCCAGAAAGAAAAAAATCCAAGAACGAGAAACAAAAGGCGGACAATTAGCCGTCTTGGGCAATAAGACAAGCGCATTGGCACGAACTAAAGAATTCTACGAGTCACAAAGTCTAGTTGGGGATAGTGTCAAGAAGACTGGTCTTTTACAGTCTGTTACGTTGGGGATTGGTTCAACATTTGCTTTAGTTGGGGACAGAATAGGTAAAACTGTTACTGGTATCAGGGGAAGGATCTTAGAACTCAGTAAAACTATTAAGTCTATAAATTTAACAAAAGGATTCGAGAATTTAAACAGTGTCTTTAATTCTCAGAAGGAAATACTACTAGGATTAATACAGAGATTAAAGCTATATATTCTCACATTAAAAGATAAAGCTGTAGAAGGGTTTAAAAACTTCTGGCAGAATGCTCAGGATAGAGGAAAAGCACAAAGCGTTCAGCCTGAAGTAGTTGGTCAGATTGAAAAGATTCAACAGAATAGCAAAATAGCAAAAAGTAAATATCTCGACAATCTTAAGAGTGCCACTGGCGATGTAACTATCAAGTCTTTACCAACATCATCTGAGATAACGAGAGTTCAGAAAACTTTTAAAGGTAGGGAAGAAGAATATTTTAATAATCTCAAAAGTGCTGCTGTTGATGACTTTAGTTTATCACAGCAGAAACAAGCTCGCGCACTACTAGGATCAGGAGAAGCCGCATCTCAAGCGTCTAGTCGGTTTGGATTTCTTCAGTCTACAATCAATAAAGTCACTGCGTCATTTACTGCTTTAGGGGATAAGGCTAAACTAGCTTTTGTTGGGCTTCAGTCTGGATTAATTAAGTTTGCCGGGATATTCTCAAATCTAAATATTGGGAATAAATTAAGCAAAGGATTTGAAGGGATAACAGCTGTTTTTGGTAAACAGAAAGAATTATTTAACGATCTCAATAAACAAACAAAAAATTACATTGGCAACCTTAAAGATTTGATTGCCAATAAAATACCTGGATTCAAAAAAGCCCAACAGTCGCAAACAATTGTTCAGCAGAAAAATATTTTTGATTTAGCCAGAGGTCGGCAAACAGCAAGTCCTATAGATTTAGAAAATCTAAGAAGTGCTAACGCCGATGGAGTTAACAGAAGATTGGGATCATCATCCGAGATAGTGAGATCGCGGAGGTCATTTGCCGAACAACAAAAAGATTATTTCAGCAATTTAAGAAGTGCCAATGTTGCTGATTTTACATTGATAGAAAAAGCTCAAGCTAAGTTTTTGGCTGCATCAACTCGAACCACAACAGCAGTCTCGAATCAATTTAAAACCTTAAAACAGATAATCAGTGTCAATACTTTTACATCTATTTTTGGCGCTTTAAAAACTGGTTTTGGACAAGTATCAGAAAGTCTACAAGGCTTACCCAGTAAGATAAAATCTTTTCAAGCGTCCATTTCAAACGCTGGCTTTTATTCCCTGGAGATTTTAACTAAAAAAAGTAAGCAAACTTTTGAATCACTCAAGGATCTTCCTCGCCAATTAGTTACCTCTGTCTCCAGCCAGACCAGTGAATTTAAAAAGGCGTTAGATGGATTTTTTGGAAGTGTAGGAGCGGCTGTTGAATCTGCGGGAGTTAAAGCAGAAAAAGGTTTTCGATCATTAATTGGTCTTCCTGAACAATTACCAGATCGGGTAAATCAACAAGAAGTGTCGGGTATCCCAAGACCGGTGCCTCTGGTGCCTCTGGTACCTGTTGGAACTTTTGGCGACTTCATGGCATCCAATCCAGAAGTTGACGATCCACGCAAGCCAACTAGAGACGAATTAAGGGAACGGGCTAGAAGACGCGGGGGTGCGAGTATAGGGGACGCTAGACGGGCTGCTGAGGCTAGAAGATTATCGGGAATAAACGAGAGGTTAACAGTCTGGCAAGCCCTTGGTTTTGTCGGGGAAAAAACAGGTAAGGCGGTATACGCAGGGGCTAAAGAAGGATTTGAATTAATAACAGAGTTAGCTGGTGCAGCGTTAACGGCACTTGGCCCTATTGTTCCAATTGGGTTGGCTATTGGTGCGGCGTTTGTATTTGCAGGAAAAGAAATTGCTCATATATTTGGTTTTGGTACAGCCAATGCTATCAGTAAGGGCATTGATGAGACGACCAAAGCTCTCAAGGCACTAGAGAAGGAATCTGGAAAGGACGGGGCTTTGTTGGCATTCAAAGCCAATTTAGTTGCACTATCGGAATCCAACACCGGAAACGCGGACGCACTCGATCCCCTCAAAAACAAATTAAACGAATTAAAAGAAGCTGGCAATCTTACCTCTGGACAGTTCACAGCTATGTCCAAAGCCATGCGGAAAGCCGGGGAAGATGGAAAAATCACCGCTCAGGAATTATCAATACTTCAAAATCAGATTGAGGCTTTTAGAGCAGGCGCACCGGGTGAAATTGAGAAAGGGATTGGGGATCGGATTGGGGAAATTTTCTCACTAGAGGGTTTGGGGCGGTTTACTAATTTTATAGGGAATCTCAACGCTGCGGTTATGACTACCCTTTACAACCCACAGAAAGGTATAACAACTGTTGCAGAAGCAAACGCCAACAGAGAAGGCGATCGCCTAATCAAAATGCAATCCAAACTAAGGAATGAGACTTTAAAAGATGTTGGTGACAATACAATTCAGACAATTAAGCAGACTAAAGAGCTTAACGCTGGTTTATTTCAAACAGAAGAAGCCAGAAAATTAGCATTGAAAGGATCACAAGTTCAAGGCATTGTTCTGGAAAAAGAGAATAAGGAAACTAACGACTTAATCAAAGCCAACGAACTCTTAATATCGGGCTATCAATCCCAACAAAAAGAACGGCAAAAACTACTTGATGAGACTACAGATACAGGATTAAAACAACAATTAAACGATCAATTTGATGCTGCTCAAGCTCAAATAGATAACCTTCAAAAACGCACAGAGGCGTTAAAACAAGCTAGGGAACAAATCACCAAATATTATAATGAGACTCTACCAGTATTACAGCAGGCGGTGGTAGCTTCATCTGTTAACCCATTAGAGGGTAATAACGCTTTAGATGATGCCTTCTCAGTGTTTAAAGAAAAATATATTGACGAGGGTAAAGTATTCTTAAAAGATGTTCAACAGCAAAGAACTGAAGGGCAAGCGGTACTAGATCAAATCCTCCAAAACTATGACCGGAATTTATTAAAAAGTCGTGACGTCGCCAACAAAGTTAAGAGTGTTTTGGACGAATCATTCATTACCTTAACTAAAGACGGAAGACAGATTAAGGGTTCTATCTTTGATATTGACACCCAGAAAAATCTAATCAGTCAAATCGCCCAATTTAACTCTCAAGCGACGGCAGAAAGGATCTCCCAAATAGAGTTAGAATCCTCTGCCACAGTAACCGCAGGGCAACTCCGTCGAGCGTCCGAGGAAGATGTTATCAAAAGAACCTCTGGACTGCAACAGGAAAAATTAGGTTTACAGAAGAAACAACTAGAGTCAGAACTTGAACTTCGTCTACAATATGGAATCAAAGTTATCGACCTTGAGAATCAACTTAAACAGATAAACCTTGAGATTGCACAAGCTGAATTTAACGCACGGGAAAAGCTAATCCAGAAACAATTAGAACAAAAACTTCAAGCGTTGAATACCGAGAAAACCTTGATTTCTGCACAGGTAGCTGAACGGGGTTTATCAGAGGAAGATGCACAAGCAAAGGTGGCGGATTTACAGATTAAAGAATTTAAACTAAGAGCCAATGAATTAAAGAGACAACTTAATCAATTCAAAGCCAATGGGGTTAAAAATGTTGAATTAGAGAATGAATACGCACAAACTAGAAACCAAATCAGAGAAGCTGAAGCCAAGGAAAAAAACCGATTAAAAGATTTAGATTTTGAAACCCAGAGAAAACAACTTGAGAATGAGAATCAACGGGCGGATCTAAGAAAACAGGCTTTAGAATCTGAGTATGATTTACTCCAAAAACAAGCGCAACTTACAGAAAATATTACCAGTAGCAGGAATCAATTAGCTGATACTGAATCGCGTTATGTGCAATCACAGCTACAGAACCAAGCTAAGTTAACCCGCGACCCTTTAAAACAAGCTGAGGTTGAACTAAGAGTAATTAAAGAAAGGGAAGTTGATTTAGTCCGTACTCAAAAAGCTGAATTAGAAAGTTTGGCTACCCGTCAAAAACTTCTGGATTTGGATTTAAAACGTCAAGTTTCTCAAATTGAATTACAAGAACTTGAGGCAGAATCTCAGGCTCAAATCTTAAAATTTGAACTAGAAAGGGCAACTAAACAAAAGAGATCACCCGAAGAAATTGAGGCAATTAAACTTCAGATTCAAGGCAATAAACAACGTACAGAAGCACTTACTCAACAACTAAACTTAACGAATCAACAAGTAAACCAACAGGGAGAAATAAATAAGAATGAGCAAAAACGAGTTAATCTAACTCAACAGATTGAATCAGAGAATGCCAAAATTGAAAAGAAATTAGCCAAGCAAAAACTGATACAAGAACAGATTGATAAAGTTACCAAGTCGTTTGTTTTAAGTCAGCAACAAATCCAACAGGGATACGATAAACAGACTTCTGCCTTAGAGAAACAGAATACAATTATTGGGTTTCAAAAGCAGTTACTTGAAGCTAGACAACGGGCGTTTAGTGACAGGTTAGGTATAGTTACCTCTGAAATGGGTTTGGCTTCTCAGTTGATCGTCAATGAGAAACAAAGACAGGTACTGGCTCAATCAACTGCCACTATTAAATTAAAGGCGTTAGATCAGCAACAGAAAGCCGAGCGAGAGGTTTTGCTTCTTAATCAACAGCAAGCTAAAGTTCAGGGACAGATTGATGCTCTTAAATTAAAAGGGCAACAGGCTCAAAACAAAGCCGAGGTAGCGCAGGCTCAAGCTGATTTAGCTAAACTTGAAGCGTCGGGAGCTACACCAGAAGAAATCGCTGCGGGTCAAATGAATCTTGAGGCGAAGTTAATGGCGGGACAAGGATTAGCTTTGCAAGCATCGCTTTTACCATTGCAGTCTCAATTATTAGATTTTTCCCAAGAGCAGGAAATTAGGAATTTAGACCAAAGGCAAAAGCTAGACCGGATGCAAGCTAAGTCTGAACTAGCCAACACACTGCCAGAGGGAAGACAACAGGCACAATTAAAGCAACAGATTATCAACGAAGCCTTGAGTGATGTTTACGGTAAGAAGGTCACGGACTGGAACTATACTAGCGTCCTAGATCAAATCCAACGGGGCGATCAATCGGAATTAAACAGATTAATTAATGGAAAAGATCAGGAGACAATGAGAGGGCGCTCTGGTTCTGTTTATATTGACTATGGAAAACCGCCCGAAGTTCAAGGGTTAAACGTTCCAACAGATCGCCTTGATGAGATATTCAAAAAAATACAAGCACTAAGTGACCCCGTTTCTCCTGACTTACAGATGGGGACACCTTCCGCACCAAGTCTTAGTATTGGACAGACGGAGTACACTCGGTTTCAGCAAACTGCTCAGAACGTAGAGAACAACGTCAAGATGGAAGTGGGGGGGGTAAAAATAACAGTTACATCCCCAGGTGATGTTGGTAAAAATTTAGAGCAGGAAATATTAAAAGCTTTTGATAATATTATGATTGAGACTAAGAGACGGATGTAAATTGTTTTTATTAAATTGTATGCTCTGTACTACAACTTAATAAAAAATGATATAATTAATAATAACAAAACCCCTCGCGGTGCGTGAACACCCAGGGGTAGTAACCATTTTAAAAACATCTTACAAGAAAGTAGAAGGGGGCGTTAGTCGGGAGGGGATATTTTCCACTTCAAAAGCTCCCTGCGCTCCGCCCGTAGGATCTAGCCAAACCTCTAAAGGATAGCCCGTACCTAATTTATCCTTGTCTGTGGCGCTATTGGGGATTAATTCTTGCTCTAATATGAAATCGACCTCAATCGGACATCCCACACTTAACTGCATCGTCCCTGTGGCAAAAGGTTTGTTATTCAGGTTGCCTTGAAAAACGACGCTAGGAGATATAGACAGAATCCTGCGCTTGCGTCTTTCGCCATTAACAAAATAGGTCAGCTGATCGCCCGGACGCATTGAAGGATTAAAAAAAGTAGTGAAGCCTTCTGTGTAACTGTTGCGAGCGTTTTCTATATCCAGATTGGTTTTAATTGCCGTTCTAACCTCTGATAATGTTTTGGCATAAGGAAAACTCATTGACCCCGACACTAATTGGTCAAAAGGTGTTTTGTCCGGTGCTAAGGGTGTCCACACTTTATAGCGGTATCGCTTGGGATCGGATTGGTTTTGCTTTTCCTCTGTTTCGGTAGGGTTTTCCTCCTCTACCCGCTCCCAAATAGGGGGAAGCCGCCTCGATGATTCCGGTCTACCTTCAACTTCGTCTACCCTATTTTCTGAGATTTGAGAACCAAAACCTGACCCATTCCCCCCTGTTGATGCTGACCGAGTGTAAGCCGTGAAAGTATCCTTTTCGGAATCATCAGTGTTCCTATATCCAGGGGTGTTGACGCTCCGATTGATTTTTACCTTGTAGGATTCTGATGATTCCGTCCCGGTTGTCAGAGGGGGAAATTCTGGTTTTTCCTTTTGCCCATCTGGTCGCTTTTGATTAAATTCTCTAATCGTAGGATTTCGAGGATCTTCCATTGAAGACAAACCTCTGACAACCTTCTCCCTAGCGGTGACAATATAGGGCTGTTGGAAGGTCTTATCTATCGCTGCCAACCTGCGACTTGTCCCGTCGGGCATACACCATTTAACCTCGTCAACAGTCTGAACCGCCGCGTCTTTATAGTATTTTTCCATCGGCTCATGGTAATATTTTTCCTTCTCAAAAATAGGGACGCGTTGGGGCGTGTAGGCTTTGTTCGCTAGGTCTTTAGTCTGAAGGTCTGCGTTTGTGGCTCCGCTCCCCTTGTCTATGTATTGCTGTTGAGATGAGAGTGTAGGGTATTGCAGCGTTGGGTCGGCTTCTGAATCCGAAATATTAATTTCTGGTTCCGTAGCGAAAACATGAAACCGCCACCCACTTTTTTCGTATCCCAAATAAAGCCCTTCGTAGGCACTGAATCCAGAGCTATAGAAGTGTTGAGTTGTGGTTTCCTCTATCAATCCCCAAAAACTTCTAACATCAGCTTTCTTTAACTTCCAAACCCCTTGACTATATTCATAAATATCTTTAGCTAACGGCCCGTTAAAAGCGTATTTTTGTTCGGTAACTTGAAACTCAAAACCATCAATAGTTTTAATCTCTCGTTTAACCTTGACGTAGTTTTGCCCAGACTTCCAAAAAGATACCGACAAATCATTGATATCAACTGAATCGGGCGGTGTATTTGCGATGTCGGGGTCTTCTGTCCTTTGTTCATACTTACGCTGTCTCATTCGGTATTCTGGCAGTGTGGGCGCTCTATTCCCTTGGTTTTCCTCTACCTGTTCCTGAGACTTTTCAAGAAATTCTCCAGTGACTTCTTGCTTCGGCCATATATAAGAAGCTCCATAAATATTGGTCACATCCTCATTCTTTAAGGTAATGGTCTGTTTGGGTGTGATATTGTTTGGCAACCCGACAATAATTTCTTGTTGGAATGCGGAGTTAGGTGTAAGTTTTCGTTGCTTACCAGTGGAGCAACTGACAGAAATTGGTGATAAAATATCAGTTTCTTGTAATAGCCATTGCTTGGTTGAGTTCCATTTTTTGCAATAGACAGTATCAGAGTCCGATAAATCCAAAAAACAATTATTCTGTCTTAATCTTGATTGAATTTCACTACGGGGTATCCTTCCTTCCTCTGGACTCACATCATTTGGTACTGGTATTTCCCCTTCCATTCCTGATAACATCCCCCCCGCTTGACCGCAAAGCCATGTTAAAGTCCTCGATTCAGCTAATGTGGCTTTGGGTTGTGATGGGCTGTTGGTTAAACATTCAGGGTCAACCCCTGGACTACTTGCTGAATAGTGATAAGAAATCTTCCAATCCCCAGAATAGAGAATAGGGGACAATCCGCCCAATGGATCGTCCTTGTACTTTCTGGGAACCAGCGGGACTTCTGTATCGAGCCACCAATGGGGATCGGTCAGAGAAATTGAAACCTCTATTTTTGGATGAGATAATTCTGATCTCATCTTTTCATTAATCTGTAATCCATCGACTCGCCACCCAATCCCGAATGCCTCAAACTTTGCCCCCCGACATAAATGTTTCAAAACTAAATTTTTATAACTAAACCAAGTCTCGAACCGCATCTCTCCGTTTTGAGATTGTTCTAAGGATGTCGAATAATTGAAGTTACCCAACAAAGGTAACCATTGTAAAACCGTTGGCAACTTATCTATATAGTCGGTGTCGTAATCAATATTAGATGTATTGTTAACAACCGATACCTTGATCGGGGTAGTAGGTGTTGTTATCTTAACTCCCGATATCTGTACAGCTAAAATTTGGGGGGCTGTAGTGATGGTTTTGGCTAAAGACTGAACGGGAATAAAAATTAATTCATTGGATGCGGGGTTGTAAACCGCTTGCCCTTGTTCTAAATCTCCAATAAGTGTTCCGTGCGGTTTGACCGTGTAGCTAACAGCATTCTGGCTAGTCCCACCGATATAAACATTCGTGGCGGTGCTGTAGCCTGGGATTGATACGGTTACGGGATTGGTAGGTGAAGTGACTTGAATATATTTTGGATCTGAATATTGAGCGATCGCTACCTGTTGAGCATAGGGATTATAAATAAATTCATCCGGTGCGAGTTGTTCTGCTTCTACTGATTCTGATAATTGGTAAATTTTATTATTAATAACAAGCGAGACAATCTTCTGGCTTTGAGGTGTGGGAATAATCAGGACAGGGTTGACAGTAGGAGTTATTTCTACAATAGAGACACCATCTTTAATTAATATTTCTTTACTTAATCCATTTGGATTCCCTAGCGACAAACCAAAAGCCCCTGACTGTTTAACATTTAGATTTAATTCAGGGATGTCTAGTTTTAGATACATAATATTATTATAAATTTATAGGTCTATTCTAATTGTAATATGGCTGTAATCATTGGTAAGTTAATTTTTGAGACTCCATCCTCAATCAAAGATAAATATTATGAAGCATTGACGTGGCGAGATGGGGATGCAATCCGTAAATCGTACTTTAACGATGCGGGCAACCTAGAATTAATGATTCCAGGTGACAAGTATCAAGAGAATCCCCCTTCCCCCGGTTCCGTATCCAATCGGTTTGGCGGTGACTGGGTACAAGTGACTAATATCCGGTTTGGATTCTCAATTGACGTCATTGAAGAAATGGCGGAATTGCGGTTTGTGTTCCAGGAATTGAGGCGGTATCAGGGAGCAACCATTCAAAGTAACAAATCGTTTAGAGCTTTAAGGGTCTGGGATTATGTGGGGTTTGATATTGCTGATTATGCGGCGGGTGTCACGGAGCGTCATGTTAAGATATTAGGAATAGAACCCCAGGGAGGATCTGGTGTGATGGCAAAAGGATCTCGACAGTGCGTTAGTGGGGATGTAACCAATACTCCCGACAATCCCAGACGGTTTTTGGGGCAGCCATTTAAAGTTTCCTTTGAGGAGTTTGGACATCGTGAAAGTTACTAATAACAAGAAAAAACCATTAACCAAAAACCAATGACAGAAATAAAAGGAAAGTATCAAGTCTCATTGTGTAGAGGTAAAAGTTGTTGCCCTCAATTAATTATTAAAGATCACAGGTACATTATCACTGATGACATTGGGGGAAGTGTTGTATTAGAGAAATCGAATATTGATGAATTAATTAATCAGTATCAGGAATACAGTGACTTGAAATCACTCAAAAAATGGTCATTGGGTAAATAATGTTATCTGATTTAATTGTTTTTCTGCTATTATCTCTCGGTTTAAGATGGTTTATTTTTAAGCATTCCCTACTCCATCCCGTTCGGGTGTGGCTTGAAAATTCCAAAGCGCAATCATTTTTTAGTAAATTGTTTCAATGCCCTTACTGCCAAACGTTTGAGGCATCAGTGATCGTTTATTTGATCCTGATGCCTTTTAATGTTTATGTCGGGTTTCTGGCGGGTTTGTTTAATGGATATGTTGCGATCGCAATTGAATATTTAATCGAATCCCAGATTGATAAGTTTGAGGATTCAATTAAGGATTAATTAAATATTAACTCCCTGCTCTCAACCTCCCTAATTCTCCCCTTTGATCATTCAATACCCCAACAACCTTAAACAAATCTTGATTTTTCCGCGTGATACTACCCTCCAAAGCATTGAGTCTGTTTTGACGTTTAATACCCGATGCTGACCCGTCCAATGGCTGTTCCTTGAGTGCCGTTATCTCCCGTCGCAGTGTTGCTATTTCGGATTTAATTCCCGTCAATTGTTTCTGGGTTTCTCCTATTTGACCCTTGAGGATTTGGATTTTCTCATTCTGTAATGGCGGTAATCTCAAGTCTCTAATATCTTGAATAACCTCGCCCAACTGCTGTTGTTTAATTTGTTTCTCTAGCTGCAACTTATTCAGTTGAGTTTCTAGTTTTTTAGTTCCTTTCCCAGCCGTAGCAAGCTGTTGAATCTGTTGTTGAATTTCAGTTATCTTAGGCTCTAATTCAGTCAAGGCTTGATTAAGGATGTTCCGATCTTTAATCATTAACGATGCTTTATCGGCTTGATAAGTTAATGGTTCTATCTTGATTTCTCTCATGTTTAGAGATTGTTTTAATTTATTCTCAATCTCATCTAATTGTTTAAATAGTTCCCCCCTCTCAATGGCTTTCCCTTTCACGTCAAAGAATACGGGTTTACCAGCATCTTGTCTGACCTTCTCCCATATTTGCATGGTGTTATCTGCGTTATCTCTAATTAGATTTGAGCTATCAAGGTTATATCTATTAAGCTGTTCTAATAGAATATTTTGCTCATTTAATAATTTCTTTTGAGCATCATTTAATGATCTAATTCCATTCCCCGTTACTTCCCCCTGTTCCTTTAATACCGTGTATTTACGCTGCCAATCCTGATATTTACCTATGGTTTTTCTGAGTTGACCTTGTACATCATCGGGCTTGATAGATTCCCTGACCTTAACATCAGAGGCTTTTTTGCCATCCAAAGATTTCCAGAGCTTATCAACTCGCTCGTAACTTGACCCCTGCCAATTATCGGATGTTGATGTTTTAACTTGGTTTTGCCAGTATGCAGCTTGATCTTCTGCCCATTTTAAAAACTTGTCTTCCTCAATTAATCCATTCTCGGTAAATACTTTAAACTGGGTATCTTTTTTAATGGATCTAATATTGGACTGGACAATGTTGTACTGTCTGAGGGTTTCGTCAGCCAACTGTCTAATGGCTTCATAACCAACCTTTCTGCCTGTACCTGGTGATAAGGTTAAATCTTCAGGTGAAAGCCCGTTAGCATCAAGCCACCGCCTAACCTTGAGAGCTTTTCCCGTGGCATCAACACCATCGTCAATCTTCTGACCGAGATCAACCAAGAAGCCTATATTCCAATCCTGACCTATAGCTTCCAACTTCTTAACAGCATCCTCAACTTGAGTGATTCTTGACTCAACCATTGGGGATAGATTTTTCTCCCAGGATGGGGTTTGCTCGTCCCCAAACCGTTGTTTTTCGTATTGCTGATAGGTTTTATTTTGTGACTTTAAAGATTCATCAAGGTTAACTCGGCTCGCACCAGCTAACGCCTTTAACCGTTTAACTTCCTCTGTAATTTCACGGGATATTTTTCTAAGCTCTACTGTCGCGTTATACGTTCCCACATCCGAACTAGGAATTTGGGCTTTGGTTATAGGAAGTTTGGAGGTATCAGTTAGGATGCCGTCAATTTCTTTCTGTAATTGTTCGAGTTTTTTAGTCTGTATAGCAATATCGGAAATAGTTGATTTAGCATTATTTAATCCGGGTCTAAATCTACTCTCTAGCTCCTTTTTGAACTTAGGGACTTGAGTTTTAATGTCCGTAGCATCTTGAATTAATTTATCTAGTGGTTGCTGTCTCTCTATTTGACTAAATGGCTCATAAGTTTGCTCATAGTTTCTAGTTTTCTTAACTCTATTCTCCCAATTCAATATCTGTGATTCAAGTTCTTTGGCTTGCTTTTCTAGTTGCGCTCCGGTTTTTAGATAACCCATTTTTCCTAAGATTGACTCAGTTTGATTAGTTGTAGCTGTGAGGGTTTGATCGGTTCTTTTCAGTAGGCTAACAGCATCATCAATCTCGGTCTTAACTCTTTTTAATTCGGCACGAAGTGAGGTTAAGTCATTCTGAATATCACGACCGAAAAAGTTTTCTGGGTAGAGAGGATCTAATAGGTTTTGGTAGTGGGATTGGAGTGCGGTTAATTTAGATCGTAAATCTTCTAAATTTGTTTTTTCAATCAGATTAGACACGGGTTCTGTGATTAACTTAGCCCGGTTATTTGCTTGTTCTAACCCCGCTATTTTCTTGTTAGGAGGGATAAAACCTTTAGACATTTGGCTGTCTATCTCGTTAGATATTTGAGCCTTTAAGCTATTGGTAGCGTCGAGCAGAGTAGAACCCTCGTCTCCTAAGTTTTGGACGGCTTGGTTCCGTAGTTTGGCAGCGGGGGTGAGGTTGGGGATATCTAACTGATTAAGCGCCAAATTAGCTCTTTCAAGTTGGAATCCGATGGCGTTGGCTTTCTTTTGAGCTTGTTCTATTTTTGCCTGAACCCTAGCGTATCTAATTTCTTTAATTCTAATTTCTTCGGGTGAAACGAACTCCTTGGGATTCCGTTTGTTCATGCGACGGAGACGGACGTTAAATCTTTTCTCATCGGATCTAATTTTAGCTAATTCAATTCCTAGATCCTTAATTTCTTGCAATGCTTCACGTCGTCGTTGTAATCCGATCTCTCTCTGTTTAATCAGTTTACCAACTGCAATCTCTGGAGAATCTAGGGTCACATCAGGAACCATTGGGACGGAATTATCTAATCCCACAACTTGACGTTTCTCTTGTGCCTCGATTGATTTGAGTTTGTCTATAGCTCTCTGTATCCGGTCACCGGAAATACCACGCTTTTTAAGTCGGCGTTTAAGATCACTCCATGACTCAGAAGGTTTATTTTTTAATTCATCAAAAATTGCTTTGGATTCCGAGCGGGAAAACCCTAAATTTTTTAACCACAATTCCGAGGGACTGGTTAGCTTTTCTAATTCAATCCTGAGTTTATCTTTATCAGCTAAACCCTGCAATATTTTAAATGCTTTACTTTTCCGAGATATACCTTTAACCTCTAACAAATCATCAATAGAACTAATTTTGTTTTCTTGTAAATAATTGATTAAATCATCTAATTGTTTTTTGGGTAAAAACTCTTTTAACCCCTCTCTAATTTGTTCAGGTGTGGCACTATTTAGCTCAACCCCATTCAAAACTAATCTAGGTTGAATTTCAATCACACCTTGATCCGGCAATGATTCGGTTTGATTTTTGCGTCGTTGACGGATCTGTTCTGCTGTCTGGACTTCACCCGTTGCCTTGGCTATCTTCTGAATCTGTGCAGCTAAAGCAACATCAACCAAACCCCGTTCAACAGCTTCCCTGACTGGAGAAGGAATTGAAATTCCTGGGGTGGCAACACCCGACCCCGGAACCCGTACCTTTTTCTGTGACAATAGAATCGCCGCTAAGATACCCGCAGCCAACCATTTAGGAGGAGCTTCAAATAATCGACGTTTTTTGGAATCTTGGGTTTGATCGTCTAGCTCCTGTTGATTGTCAGGAGTTGCCAGTCTCGGACTCAATACACAGCGACAATTGACGTGCATCGGCGGTGTATTCGCTGAAACAGTCTCTATATCGTTTAGGTCAATCATCATCCCGTGACGACCTTCACAGACCTGACAACGGCGATCATCTAGGATTGACAAGAATACAACATGGGAAACTAAACCAGAATCTTTATAAGTCTGTAATCTCCCTGCGTTATAGGCAAAAGTTAACTCCGTTCTGGCTATTTTCTCGGCGCGATTTTTAAACCCTCTATCACCTAACTCCGAATTGATCCGCTTGAGAAGTTCGGATCTGCTTATCGGTTCCCCTGTTTCGGATTGGGGTTGAATTGCTGATAGGATATGCCCTCTAATTTTCCCCCATTGAGTCGAGGAAATATCAGAAGCCAGAGTCTTGGAACGGTTGGCAATAGCGTTTTGAGCGGGGACATTTTCTATAGACGCTAATTCTGCGTCTAGCAGATCCTCGTCAAAGTTGGCTGTGTTTGTTCCCTTTTTCTGTTGGGACTTAATTTCATTATCCCCATGTTTCCGCCCGATGTTCCAACCCCCAAGCCACATCCCGTAAATTGATTTGGTCAACTCAGGAATTAAGACAGCTTGATAGTTTTCAATTGCCTTTGAGTCTTTAGTTTTAATTGCTCCGTCTAAGTCTTTTAATGCTTTGGAGACCACACGACTAAAAGCATCAGTTAAAGTATTAGCCCCGCCATTCTCTAATCTATCCAGATTAATTTTTATCGACTTGGGTTTAACGTAGTCGGGGGTTTTGGCTCGGAATATTGCAGAAGGATTTGGAGAAAAAACAGAGTCAAACATAATCTTTTCGATAATTAAGTATTATATCATTAACTAAATAAATCTCTAACCTTCTTAACAGATACCTCCTCTGGATTAAATTGCTGTTGTTTAACTTTTTCTTTGAGTACATCCTGTTCTGACACCCCATCGGAAAACGTAGGGTTAGGACAGGATGATCCAATGATTACAGAGTCCCCTGCATCGGGAGAACGTTTCAATCTAGCCCGGACGTGCTTCTTACTCTCACAAGCTATCTGTCTATCTTCCCCACCTTTTCCCGATAAGGAATAACGATGGGATGATAGATCCTCAAATACCTGATCCTCAATATCTCCCAAAGGAGCGATCGCTATTTTCCCTAACCTTAACCCGTCCCTGAGTTTCCAAAATAGCTCGGTCTTACGGTTGGAAAATTCGTGGTTATTTTCGGCTGATTCTCCAAATGCACAACCTCTAACCAAGAAACCTTGCTGTTTTAATCGTGCTAATGTCCCTGCACCCACGCCCGTTTTATCAACCGCCGCATAATAAGCACCCCCTAATTTCCTAATCTTTTCAGCAACAATATCAGCGATTCTAATTGTATCAAGCTCATCCCCTTGAGTGGGATATAAGACTACTTCATACAGAACATCACCCCGCCATAATGCAACGGCGTGACTATCCCCTCCATCCCCAACATCAATGCCAAGCCTCCAAGGTGAAATAATAGCCCGTCTATCCCAATACTCAGGATTAAAGTCGTAGCGTTCCCTTGCAGCTTTTAACCAAGTGGAGGGGATGATTCCCTCGATGACATCTTCAGGAAAAATGCCCTCTACCCTTCCCTGCCAAAACACGGAAAACTCGCCTTTATCCTGTCTAACTTCCTCAATCCATTTAAGGGATATAGCGCCGGGGATGACATCACGGGGAAACTCAGGGGGCCATTGATCTTGAGTTTTGACCAATCCATTTGAGTCTAAAAGTTGTAGTGCCACCGATGGCTTTAGTCTATGAATTAATCGAATTTTACCCGATGGGTCTATGGTTTCTTCTAGGTGATATGCCCAGGCGACATTGGGATGATTCCATGCAGGGATTGTTATTGCAGTGCGATCGCAAGCCTTTGAGAATGACGACTGTTTATTCAACGGGTTGCCAATTCTTAATCCCCTGTTACTTGACCCCGTTAAACAACTCTGAAACCCATCATCAATAATGTCCGAGATACCATCGGCTTCGTCTGCAATTAATAGAAGTCGATCCGCGTGTTTACCTTGGAATGAGTTTGTATCATAGTTGCGAGCGGTAAAGCCATAAGCACGGGCGGTTTCTGACTTTCTGACAAATAGCTCCCCCCTGGTTCCCCCTAACTTTTCTTTGTTGCGATCATAGATTTTTCGTATCTCAGACCATAGGATTTGTTTAACCTGATCCTCTGTTGGCGCTGTAGTGATTGCCAAACCGTCAACAGCGAAAACCCACCACAGAACGCATACAGCCGAACCGATAGACTTTCCGACCCCGTGCGCTGCCTTAACGTTTGTTTCTGGGTTGTCTCGGACACTCTCAAGGAATCGCTGTTGATCAACCGTTGGGGCTACTCCGATAAACCGAGAGAAGCCTACGGGGTCATCTTTGAATCGGGTTAAGGAATTATGACCCGACTTGGTTCGTTTTTGCCTCCGTCGCTTCCTTGCTTCTTTTAACTCTTTCTTGAGTCGTTCTCCCTTCTGAATAGCTCGAAGCATAATAATTAATCCTCGTCATCTTCGCCGGAGTCATCGAAGTTTTCAATAATAATACTGAGTTGATAACTGTGTTCATCTATCAGCATGATTGTTTTTAGTCCATCCATTGCATTTTTAGATTGGACATGAATACCTGATTTTGTAGCTTTAGCACAAGCCTTAACTGCATCATTGTCTTTGGTAAGATCCCGATAGGCTTGGTTTGTAACCTTGAAACACTGTGCAGTATTCTCTTTAAGAGCATTTCTAAAAATATCTATTTCACGTTGTCGCTCTAAAAGTTTTTCTCTAAGTTCGATCTTTTCTTGTTCAGACATTGCCCCTAAAACCTCCGCACGTTTATATATTATTCTAGTCTTGGTTTCTTCCCAGATGGGGTGTTTTTTCCAGTATCTAATCACCCTCTCAGATACACCAACTTTTCCGGCTAAATCAACAACATTTAGCCAGGGGTTATCAAGAAAAATCTCAACAGCTTTTTCAATTTTAGCTATATTGAATTTTTTTATGTCGGTAAATGTCGCTAAACAGTATTATCAAGATAACATAGGTTAGAAACCTATCTACTATTGAGTTATGACTAAACCTAAAATTACTGAGACAGATATCAGCAAATTGACTCCCGATCCTAACAATGCCCGCAAAAGAACGCCCTTATCAGCAAGCGTTATTAGGAAATCGTTAGAACAGTTTGGGGCAGCTCGAAGTATTGTTGTCGATGAAAATGACGTGATTCGGGCGGGTAATGGAACCTTTGAGGAGGCGGGTCAATTAGGGATTGAGAAGGTTGTCACCATTGAGGTAGATGGTAATACTATTGTTGCAGTCAAAAGGAGAGGATTGACTGAGGAACAATGGAAAAAGTATGCGATCGCTGATAATACGGCATCTGATTTTAGTACATGGGATTATGAAATATTGGAGGAGTTGGCTCAAGAGGTAGATTATTCTGAGTTTTTCCCTGATGATAAATTAAATGAATTATTAGAGTCATTGGGTAAAGGTGAAAGTTTTGGCGTTGCTGAACAGAGGGAAGAAAACGAGGAAGAAATTGCCGAACTTCTGGATAAGGTAGATGAGATTGAAAGCCGTGTTAAGTTGGGTGAAATTTGGCAGTTAGGGCGGCACAAATTAGCTGTAGGTGATTCTACTATTGAGAAGAATGTTAGGGCTTTGTTAGGCGATCGCATAGCTTCATTAATTCACGCCGATCCGCCCTATGGCATGGGTAAAGAAAAGGACGGGGTTCTGAATGATAACCTCTACCGAGATAAGCTAGATGACTTTCAGATGAAATGGTGGAGGGCTTGCCGGGGTTCTGTTGCTGATAATGCCAGTGCCTATATTTGGGGAAATGTTGAGGATTTATGGCGGTTGTGGTATTCGGGCGGGTTGAAAGATTCGGAAAGATTGACTTTCAGAAGTCAAGTTATTTGGAATAAACCACCATCTGCAGGTCCGTGTGGAAGTCCGATTGGTAGCGACAAAATGAGAAGCTACCCGCACGGCTATGAAGTTGTGCTTTTCTTTATGTTAGGTGAACAAGGATTTAATAATAATGCCGATAATTATTGGGAAGGATGGGAGACAATCAGGCTATACCTTGACAATGAGCGCAAGAAATCAGGGTTAACAACGGCACAATGTAACAAGATTTGTGGCAAACAGAACATGACTCAATCTGCTTTTACAAAAGGAGGGTTCAGACTTATTTTAGAGGAGGATTATATTGCTCTGCAAAACGCAGCAAAAGGCAAAGCATTTAAACGGGAATACGATGACCTTAAACGGGAATACGATGACCTTAAACGGGAATGGTACGAGACACGGGCTTACTTCAACAACACCCATGAAAACATGACCGATGTATGGGAATATCCCAGAGTTCAAGGTGAGGAGAGATGGGGTCACGCAACACCCAAGCCCGTTGATATGATTGCCAGAATTTATAAAAGTAGCTCACCTGATGACGGGGTAATTTATTCCCCTTTCCTTGGTAGTGGCACGGATATTATTGCAGGGGAAAAGTTAGAAGGCGATCGCACCGTCGCAGGATTTGAACTCAGCGAGAAGTATTCTGAAATCATCTTACAAAGATTCGAGAAACTAACAGGAATTGAACCTAAATTAATTGGGCGGATGCCGGATTAATTATCAAAAAGCCTAGGGGTTGAATCCTAGGCTTTTTGATAGTAATGAGTCTTAATTCTTTCGTATCATTTTAATAACTATTCCCGTGCTGGCTAGATATGCGGGGTATCCTATGGAGGCGAGGTATTCTTCTACGAACACTTCTGATACCCCCTTAGACCAAGTTACATCAATTTCATTATTGCTGTTTGATTGGATCGTGAAAGTTGTGTTGGGCAAGCTATTGAGTGAAATTTTGAGGTCGCGGACGATTTTAGTGGTATTCATTGTGTTTGTCCTTTGTGGGATTCAAGTGGTTAAGTATTGATTCTTATGCTCTGTGGAGTTTGACATCACCCAGGTGTAAAACACTTTGACCGACTTCGTAAACTGTAGGGCCACCCGTCCAGGTTACTACAACACAATACCCTGTAGATGTGACTTTAAATACTGATTTAGTGTAGGTATTGACTAAGATAAACTTAACTTCTTTAGCGATTGATTTGGCGTTCATGGTGTTTGTTCCCTTATTTCTTAACTATCTTAATCATAATAGATAGACGGCTATATGTCAAGGGTTTTTTTAAAATTCTTTTTAAGGTAGATCCGAGCTAAAAAGAAAACCCCTTAACCGTGACTGGCAAGGGGTTTAGCGCATTTTCATTTTTAGCGGTGTGCTTTTGCGTAGTTATTTACTACGCTTTCCCAAATGTCAGCTTCTTCCTGTTGCTCTGTATAGGTTCGGTTGGGCTTGATATTTTTGCTCAGGTATGACACAAACCCCATCACCGATTCCTCTGTAGGGCCGTCAGTCCATGAGATGATAATGTCCGAGCCTTCTGTGGTCACAATAAACCGAGCGTGTCTGTATGTGTCTCGGAGGGTGATTACTACTTGATGGACGATTTTAGTGGTGTTCATGGCGTTTTTCCTTATTGCTTAACTATTTATAACTATAGTAGATAGACGGCTATATGTCAAGGGTTTTCTAAAATATTTTTTTAGAGATAGACCTAAGTAGATGGACTGCTATAATTAAGATGCCCTCTAACCCAGAAGGCTAGAGGACGTAGTTAAGCAACAAGTGAGGTTATTATAGCATGAGCGAGTCACTGAAGAAAGCACAGGCTAAATATAGTCAGAGCGACAAAGGAAAAGATCGGAACCTTGATTATGATCGTTCTGAGAAAGGTCGGGAACGGAAACGGCGTTATGCTCAAAACCTTTCACCCGAACAAAAGGAAAAACAAAGGGAAGCTAAACGGCTTAGTGCTAGACGGAAACGATGGAAGGATAAACATGGGAATCTTGATGGTTTTAGCGAATAATTTAACATCCTCTAGTATTTAATCTTGAGGTGCGATCGCTATACTTTTAATCGGAAAATTGCCAGACTAATTAACATTAATTGTGGTATAATAGTTAATAGAAATCGCCCTTCGCGGTACGTCAAATACCCAAGGGCTGTAAACCTAACTAACAGGATCACAATGAATAACTTTAACAAAGAACTAGCTTTAAGTTTACTCGGTTCCGGTAAAGAATACCCCGTTGATTTTGAAGACGCTTGGCAATGGTTGGGATATTCGAGTAAACAGGCTGCCAAAAAGAAGCTAACCCGCAACTTTGAACAAGAGGAAGACTATTTATCCGAATGGATGAAAACCCCAGATGGCGGTCGTCCTAGCGAATCCATCTATCTCACCGTCGATTGTTTCAAGGCATTAGGGATGATGTCAGGGACGGAGCAAGGGAAGAAAACCCGACAATATTTCCTGCGGTGCGAGAAGGAATTGAAAAACACTCATGGAATTAATTTACTAGACAAGCCTTCACCTCAACTGATTAGTGATGCGGTTATGGCAGTTTTCCGACCCACCAATGTTGACCCAACACTTATCTCAGGGGTCATTGCCAACAACATCGCTAAAACTTATCCGGCGTTAGCTCCTGCGATGGAAGAAGCCAAAAAACATCTAACCGTCGAAGTTAAGGAAAAACTTCTGACACCCACCGAAATTGGAGTCATCCTAGAACAGCGTACTGGCATCAAATACAGTGGCAGACGAATTAATCAATTGTTAGCCGAGAATGGATTGCAAACTCCTAACCCCACGGGGAAAGATCCGGCTTGGGTTCCAACTCCAGAGGGGAGTGCTTTTTCTAAACTATTACTCGCTGCGCAGAAGGGCGTTAAGGATGCAACCCGTCAACATTTGCAGTGGTTTGAATCTGTTGTAGATGTTTTGGCGGTTTAGAAGGTTGAAACAACAAAAACCCCAGGGCTTGAATCCTGGGGTTTTTGTGTTGTTGGGAGTGCGATCGCTTAACCTCCACTCATTTCAACTCCTAGTGGAGTTAAAGAAAAAACCATATCATCAGCTTTTCCGTTGCCCTCGTAGTCGTCTACGAAAGCCAGTCCTTTTTTTGCTAGAGAGGAAATAACCCCTCTAGCTTTAGAAGATTCTATACCAGAGTTTTTGATGATAGAGAAAACCCAGACAGGGTCTTCAGCTGGATCTCCATATTCATTGTCCCGACTGGAGTGCAGGACTTTCTTTTCTAAATCTGTTAATTCAATCATTGTCTTTTCCTTGGTTTTTTAATTGATCAACCCCTTCCTGTCTGTCTCTCTCCCGTCGCCTTTCGGCGCACAATCTTTTCTGTTCGCGCCGATTTTCCTGTTGCTCTGGGGTTAAGTTGGCAAGGTAGCGTTTCCGCCGTTCCCTTGCCTTCTCCGTACCCTCGTATTTCAGATCCCTGTCTTTACCCTTCTCTGATTTTTTATACTTTTTCTGGGCTTTCCAGAGTGAAGGTTTCCATTCTCTGGTCATGTGATAAACCAGTAATATTTCTTTAACCCTGTACTTCTCCCGTTATTGGGGCAATCCTCACCCATAACGAGGTTTCCGTCATTGGTGGGATAACCGTCTTCAGTTTCCCCGACTATTGAGAGCATGGCTCTATTTAGTGTGGAGACTGAGCAAATAACGTCCTTTTCTTCTTTCAGTTTTTGGGCTAATTCTTTGGTAGAAACCCCGTCAATCCATCCGGGGTCGCTGTCAATTATCCCCTTAATTGTTGTTTTTAATTGCTCTGCTTTCATCTGTCCTCCTTTGTGCGTTTTGGTTTATTAAATCCCTAGCCGTTTGGTGTTTGGCTAGGATATGAGGGTTCTTAGTATATGTAACCGACCGCATTGGCTAATCTTGTGGCAAATTGTCCCGTTGCATATCCTTCTGTGTAGATGTTTACCCATTGCTGTTTTGCTTTGATTGCAGATTTAATCGGATAGATGATGTTGCTATATTCCCAAGATCCTTTAGTCACTTTTAGAGATTTAACTAATTTTTGGGCTGTTTCGATATCCAATGTCCAGATACTTGTTTTGCTTGAATCGTCTGTTTGGCGAGTAATCATGGTGTTATGTCCTCTGCGTGTTTCAATAATCTAAATATAGTAGACTTACGGCTATATGTCAACCCCTAAAATAAAATATTTTTTAGATTGACTGAACTCCTTGCTATGCAAGGAGTTCAGTCTTTTGGTTAATCCTCAAATTTTGCCTTGAGAGCCAGCATAGCCTTTTTCTTCTTATGCCTTAAATAAGATTCGGCATCGGTCAATTTCCTACCTGGAAAAATAGACGGTCTACCCATAGGCTTAGGATCAGTTTTGGGATGAATTCTCGGTCTTCCCACGGGCTTAGGGTCGGAGGTTTGGGACGCTCCGCAGGGGGTACAGCGCCACTTTTGCCGACCATCAACCAACACCCCGTTCTTTTTCATCCTATGCCCACACTTCGGACATGGCGGGTTTTTTTTATCGCTCATTGATTGATCCTTGATGTTTACTTAATACAATTGCAGCCGGATAAATTGCCATGTAATCGTTTTCACCTAAGCTGATTTTCTGTTGCTCAACTAAAGTAAAAATTGCAAACCAGAATACTTTTTCAGTTAGTCCTAAATCTTTCTGAGCTTTGGAGGGATAGATAAATACTGCCCTCTTTCCTAGGAATTGAGGGGCTAACCATTTTTCCACAATAGCAATCGCATTCTCTAATTCCTGATTGATCATAATTAATCAACTTAAAACTATTGTTTTATTATATAATATAAGTAGTTTTTGAAAATAAGAATATGGCGTTAGCTGAATCAATAAACGTTAGGGTTGAAAATAATTTAACCACACTTTTGAATCCGACTCAGGATTATATGATCATTGGGGGTGTGGCTTCTAATCTTCTATCAACGGACGGCTATTTAACCATTAGACCGTTTCTGTTTAACGCGAAGGTTGAACAGGGTAATCCGTGGCAATTGCAAACCAAAGTTTTTCTAAACTCAGGATCTAAAATGGATTGTCTAGTTTCAGATGTTCCTATTAATCTGATCTGGGATTCTGACGGGATTAATAATTGGGATTCTGACAATGTTGAGGGATGGAACTCCCCATCTCCTGGATATGGTTCGACTTTGCTAAACTTAACTGTAGCTGCTATTTAAGGAACTATTAATTATGCACATGGCGACGCAAACTAATATCGCTGCAATCGTGGCATTAAGCACCACGACTTTAGAGGATGGGATTATCTTTTGGGCGCGGGCTGAAAAGACGTGGCTCGGACTAGATAAAACATCCACCGCAACTGCTAATAGTAAATCGTGCTACACAGCAACGGGTGGGACTGGTCGCTGGTTTGTTTCTAGTGATACTGAAGTTTCTGCTAACACTTTGCCGACAGGTGCGGCTGCCACCGGAACCCGTTGGCGGTATCAGGAGAATAACGCCGTCAATAGTTATGATTCGGTTATTAGTTACATCTACAACGGTACGACATGGGTAGAGATAGATACTAGGATGCGACTCCACACCGGAACCCCCGCAAGTTTATCTAAGACTCCTAACTCGAATCGGGAGTCTTGGAAGGATACGTCAACGGGAATAGTTTATACCGCTTTCAATGGCGGTTGGGTGGCAGGAGGTGGCGCTAGTTGATGCAGTTTACCTGTGGAAGTTCTTTGCCATTGGATTTGACCCCGTTTGACGGGGTTGTGATCGGCTACCACTGGCAATGTTTCAATCAAGATGGCACAAAAAACCATCTGAATTTCCCTAATAAAATCATCCGAGCGCAGTTTTTATATGGCAACAAACATCACAAACCCTGCCCATTTTCCGGTTGTGATTCAATTATTGAATGGGTGCATAGAAGGGTTGAGAGATTTCCACAGATCACTGAGTGGGTGTTAGTAAATGAATGGACGGATGACCTTGGGATTCCGTATCCCAACTATTCCCTCGATGACCTAAAGCGTTATTGTGAAGCTGCCTATACTGCTAATCCTAGCACGCGAATAATTTTAGGAGATTTCAGACCACATCTTCTGAATAAATGGCGTGCGATCGCTAATATCTGCCACGAACTAGCTAAGGATTTTCCGGTAGAAGTTGGGATTCAAACTCACATCAAGAGTTACAATGCTCCGGTTGTTTTAGCCCGACTCCCTGAAATAATTGGGATGTTTGGCGATATTCCGGTACATTTTATTGAGGCAAGTTTGTGGTATAAGAATGATCTTGATAAACTCGCCTGTGATTTCTTATGGGGGGAGTTGGAAGCGATCGCAAACAATCACCAAATCAAATCATTTTGTAATTGGTGGCTGTGTTCTGAGGATGCCGAGGTTGGGCGGCGGATGCCTACTTTTGAGAAGTTGAATTTATTTGCTCAGTCATAAATATAAATAGCCATGTCTAATAATTGACCATGGGGGATATTGTTATCCCTGTAAAAATCAAATGGCTCAATACCTGGGAAGTCGTAATCATCCCCTGTTATTTCAATTTCTCGCTCTCTTTCACCGTTTAATTGATAAGCAGTATCATCATTGGTTTTATAATAAGATATCCCCAAAGGGAAAAGGCTTCCTTTATAATCCAAGCCCCGTTCCATATTGTCTTTAATAGTTACTGTTCGGTCGTTGGGTGAAGGAATACCAAGCCCTTTAACCACAAAAACTCCTATTCCTTTACTAACTAAATCGGTTTCAGTTCCTTCTCCCTCTACATCATAAAGTTCAACCGCCCAGGAAAAGGTTTCTTTTGAACAAAGGAAAGCATCAACCCTAGGGAATATTAGAGGGAGATTAATAGGTTGGCTCGACGTTGATGTCTTTAATGGAGGAAACCCCGCATGGAGAATCTCATAATGTTTTGAGAGGTTGTATAACCCGTATTGCTTTAGGAATAGCTCAGAAAAAAATGGATTTCCGTATGGCATAATTAATTAATCGCAATAGCTTTTTCTCCCCCTGTCATTATAACCGGAAAACTAACAGGGCTAACCCTCCACCACTTAACAATTTTGCCTGTTTTGTCTAATTTTGCTCCGCTTCTGAGTCTTTCACTTTCAAGAACTCTTAGATAGTAGTCTGGAATATTTAATGATCTTCCGATTCCCGATTCGGGTTGTCTTACATAAAAAGCATAGGGAGAATCTACTTTTATTAAGCTAGTTTGAGGTCTAGCTGTCACTTGCTGAGTTCTGCCGTGGTAGCCGAACTTTCCATTTTTCAAAAACTCAATATAAGATATTCCATCTGTTTTATTTGGGCGCTCTAATAATTCCCAGAATATCCAATCTAATTGAGTCCAACTTGATTGAGGTTTAATAAAGTCATTGGCTCTAGCGAATTGTTCTGCCCGTTCCATTAACTGAGGATAGGTTAGGGGTAATCCCAGATATTCAACGCTATCGGGTAAGTATGGAATCTTAATCTCTCCATACTCTAAATATGTCTCACTAGATAATCCGTCTTCAAATACCTTCTCATAATAATCCCAGTATCCTAAATATGTTCTTGTATCTAACAGGGTATAGTGTTTAATCAAATTATTGTGCAATGTCTCTTGAGAAAGTGCTGGCGGTGTAGGATAAGTATAATTAGCTGTTGCTGTAATTGCAAACGAAATTTTATTAATTTTAAATGATTTTATCTTGTTAAATCTTGTTTTCTTGGGGCGAGAGAATCCCTTGAATCTATCGCTATCGCTATCCAAGAACTGATGCCAATGGTAATTTCCACAAATATTGTAATATGAAGCGATAACCGGGGGGATAGGTGTGGTATCTTTTTCTGTGGGTTCACTTGTAGCTAATAGTCTGATAGCACCGTTCACGGGTTCCCACTCCTGAACCATCTCGTAAAGAATGTCTACAAAAATATCGTCTTTAGTCATTGATATTCGAGAATCGAACCATTCAACTGCATACCACGGCTGTCTCGGTAGCCAACCACTAACACCGTCTGGATAAAACTCTGAATTGTCGAATCGAATATGGGTTGGGCGACTGGAAAACTCCACGGGTAATTTCAGTTCTTTGACGTTACCCATTAAGTCTTGAAAGTTTAGAAAAACCTCTGATTTTCTACCCTTGACTTCTCCCCATGTGATCACGGGTGGGGTAGGTCTTTCTAGGTTTCCAATATCTCCCCCTATACTGCTACCAGAAAAACAACCCTGAACAGAGGAATGACCACCACATAAAAGAGATGTTTCAAAGCCCCAATAGTTTTTAATATTGTTCATTAAGTTTGCCACACCCCCCGCCACAAGAATATCGCCACGCCAAACTACGCATAAACTATCGCAAGAGGTGAACTCATCAAACTTGTCGTTGGCAGTTCTTGGGCCTCTGACGGTCTGATCGATTGAGGTTATATGCCCGTTGTACTCTTGTGCTGGGATTCCATATCCGTTATACCTCCTACCTCTGTATGTGTGTGTTGGATCGTCGGAGAACGGATTTTTTATTATTTGATCATGAGCATAGCCAGTGATTGTTTTAAGATCCCCAGTAGAACACCATGTAGATTCTCCGATTGTTGTAAAAACATCACGACCAAAGGTTAAAAAATCGGCTTGATGATCTTGGTTGTATTGTGTAATAGTCCAATTATCTTTATACCCAGGAGAAGGTGTTCCACCAACTCCGTTAAGATAGCCCGAAGCTCCGTCGTGATAACTCTCCCCGTACTCTGTAGTCGAGTAATCCGCGTAATAAGCTACATAGTCCCGATGATACGCCCATACAGCACCCTTCCAACTCGGTAAACCCCCATACCAACCAATCGCACCAGGAAATCCCCTGCCTGTTCCGGGTGGGACTATTAGAGCATCGTTAGCCGACATAGATGCGGCGGGGCTTATAAAAGGTCGTAACTCTCCCCCAATAAACCCTCTAGTCCAGACCGCAATCTCATCACCCGAAGTTGTAGAAGAAACGGCTAAGTCGGTTTCAGTGTAAGGGCCTGATCCTGGTTTTCCAAGTAAATACATTAAAAACACTGTCATGCTTTGAGCACCCAAAGAACTATCGGAACCGCTATCAACTTCTTTGTCAGTTGACCCTGCTAAACATCTTTCTTTGGTAGTATAATCCCCACAATTATCAGGGCATTCGATACAGCAATAACCCTGACCACCTCCCCCCGGAAATTCTTGAGGGGATGGCTTTTCCACTACTACCCTTCGCCACGATCTACTCTGGGTTGTATAACCAGTTGTGCCACCAAAAACCTCGTCCTCTCTTTTTAAACGAGAGTAAACAAAAGCTATATCACCCTTAATTTGTCCGGTGTATATCTTCCCTTGTTGAACATAACCACCTTTTAGATTATAATTATTTCCCGCCATCCGAATTTCACCTCAATATCAAAGTTATTGTATTCTAATACATCTTTATTGGTAGATTCTGAATCCATCCCTCTTAACAACATAGGGGCGGTTAAATGTGCTGCATGACTAACGACCGAATCATTATCATCATTTACTGAGAATAAGAACAATACATCACCAAGTATATCAGTTTTACCCCCAACAAATGAAGCGTTAGAATAGTTGGCTTGATAACAAGCCCTAGTCTCTATATATTCAAAGGAGATATCAGTTTGTTGATACTGATAAAAACAAGCTATTGTCGCCGTGTCAGTGCCAACCAAAACACTATGATCAAGAATATCTGAACTGGTAGACTGAACAACAGTAAAGATTTCTTCTGAGATTGATTTTAGAGAATCCGGGGTTGAGGATATCACCAATTCAGGGAAAGAAGCTAACCCCAAATACCAATCATTCTCGGTATTAAATATCTTGAGAGTTAACTTTTCTAGTGACTCCTTGCTTGGTGCTATTCTATCCTCGGATGCAAATAGTGTGACCGTTGAATCCGAGTTGTAGAATGATATCCCTTTACTAGATGGTTTGCCCTTTATACTACCTTTAATTGACTGAATAAAGCCGGGTAAGGTTGCTGAACTTTCTATCTTAGCAGGAGCCGAGACAGAGGCGTTTAGTGTTGTTATCTCGGAATTGGTAGACAGAATAAAGAAGCCCGATAATGTATGATACGCAGGGGATGTATAGACTTCAGTTGTAGTATAAAATTCGGGCGTACTCCTTAACAATACAAGGGTTCCACTTTCGGCTTGCGTTCCCCATATCATTCGAGTAAAATCTACCGTAGGAAAAAACAATATTTCAGTTGTTGTTAAGTTTGTTGAACCCTTAAAGTCGTCCATCTTTGTTTACCCCGTTGTTGGTATTGCGATCGCACTCCCTAACTTCTTTTAAAACCTTCATAAACCACATGAAACCCGACTCCGGTATTCCGATCATTTTCTCAGGATTATCAATTAAGAAATCAATCAAATCTTCTTGTTTAATATAATATGTTTTATTCTCTTTCTCCACTGCCAAACCATCAGAAATAAAGCCAATTATCTTAGTCTGGGTGAACCCTAACCCGATGGCGGTCTGTCTTACGGTTAAGAATCCATTAGCTGAGGTTTCTTGACCCATAGACCATAACTTATAACTAACTGCAATCGCGCTCCGAGTTGGCATCCCATACTCTTTAGCTAAACTATTATAATATTTGTAAACCAAGGCGCGGGGATATTTTGAAGCGACTTGAGATAAAAAAGTTGTTTCCTGAGATGACCAATTGGCATGGGGTTTTGATTGGCTAGGATTGACTGGGAATAGTTTTCTGTACTTCGTGGCGACGGCTCGTTTTTGTCTACCCATCACCTCTGCAATCTCAGAATAACTTAACCCTTGAGTCTTTAAAGCTATTAACTCAGAAATAGCTGAATCATCCCAAGTTTCTGCTTGCATTTTAATTTAAAATAGACCTTATTATATTATAACAAAAAAGTACCTGAGTTTGTAGAGCATCTCAGATACTTTTAAACAACCACACGCACTAGGAGTAAACAACAATGATTATACAACAACTTTGTCTGTTTGAAACACAGCCATCATTAATTGATTCAAACGAAAATTATACCCCATCAGATTTAATCGGTTTAGTCCACAAGTTTTATGGGCATCCTGAGTTAGATCCTTTTAGCTGTGAACAAGCTAATCAAATTATTAAAGCTCAAAAGATATTTACAATTCAAGATGATGGATTTAAACAGAACTGGAGACGGGCTAAAACACTCTGGTTGAACCCTCCCTACAGCGCGGGATTTATTGAGAAGGTTGTTGATAAATTGATTGCAACATTGAACGAGACTGAAGCGGAAGCATTCTTGTTAACCAATACCGACAACAGTACAGTTTGGTACAAGAAGGCTTTGAATCGGTGCGATCGCTTCTGCCTGCCGTCAACTCGGTTAACTTTTTATTCCCCAAAACGGGCAGTGGAAGGGAAGAAACAAAACCAAAACCGATTCTCCCAAACTCTATTTTATTTTGGATTGCAACCTCAAAGATTTGAGGAAATTTTTGAGGGTTGGGGAACTGTTTGTCAGACTTCTAAATGGTAATTACAATTAAATGGTAAACATGGATTGACGCTCTAAAAAGCACCTCTAAATTAATAGCGGTGCTTTTTATTGGTTAAAGATTAGAAACCCTATAACCTACGTCTCAAGTATTCAGCTAATAACAAAGCATCCGCCCGCCCGTGATGCTTCTTTAGCTTCAGTTCTTGAGACTGACTAGGGAACAATTGGAGAGCCTTCTCTCTGGATGCGTCCTTATTTGTGCCAATCAATCCGAAGTATTTTTTCCACGCTTGCGGTGTGACAAGTTCTACTGGAATATTTAACGCGGCAATGATTCCTAGCCAGATGCCGTAACCCATTCCAAAGTTAAACATCGATGTTACCCCTTGACCCGGCATGGCGTGTATATTTTCGATAATGATTATTGAGTTAGGGTTAACCAGTTGACTCAACTCAGTCGCCATTAATGTAGGGTTTAGCTTGGTTTTAGACTTGGATTTTCCTGCTGCTTTGGAGGTTGTTGTAGTCGTTGGGCAATCAATAAACTTAATCGTGCCGTCTAAAGAGATGGATGCGATCGCTCCGGTTATCCCTGGATCAATTCCGATAAAAGTGTTGGTCATTTAAGAAATATTCTGAGATTGTATTAATTCCCATCCGCAAGGGATGTTTGCAAAATCACACATTTTGTCGCTTGCTCCCGACGAATAAACCATATCCCCAACTCGAACACAACTTCGGGGTATGAATTTCATTATCCGATCTTGAAACCACTCACCATCAAATTCCGATCTATTATCGGGGTTGTTGCAATGTTCAATAGCTTCGGATGCTGTGAGGTAGAAGGCGTTAAACTCACCCGATGAATAGGCAAATGTAGCCCAAAAAGATGATGTATTACGATAAACGTTGATCATTTATCCGTTGTTGTTGTAAATAGTTGATAACAGATGGGCTATAGTCAAATATTAAAATTCTTTCAATTGCCCAACAGAAGTTGTACTTATCAATTTTTTCACCAAGTCTTCTGCTTAGAATTTTAAATATTATTCTCATTTTATCGCCAATATAAGCAGACCCATAATTTAGATTTTTGGCAATCTCAGGATAAGTATTATCGTTTAATATTCCCTCGATAATCTTTCTAGTCAAGCTATCAAGATGTTTTCCGGTCTCGGAAAATACCAAACTATCAACTAACCAGATATATTCTAACTGTTCCCTAGTCACCTATAAAATCTCCCTCCGCATGGTAGATCCCATTATGAATTTTAAAACCTTCAATATTCTCGGTTTCAATATCCGAAAAACTTACCCGTTCACTAACCATCCAGATTAGTAATTTTTCTAAAGTGTCAAAAGCTGGAAGGTGTGGCAGTTCAAGCCTTAATCTATCGGGTGTTCCAAAAGCACCTTTAAAGTGAGTGCTGAATTTAAAGATAGAATAATGGCGATCGCTTACCCCTCTTGATATTTTTTCCACTTCATCGAGTAGGCATCCTAAGTTTTCCATCCTAAGTTTTCCATCCTTTCTTAGCACTGTTGGCATCCGCAAAAGCTATATGATCTCGCGTTATTTGCCACTCGTAACGAGGTCTTAGTCCCTCTCCAATCCTAACACAATCCGAGTCTGTATCAGTCAAAGGAATCGCGCCGTTCTGATATTTAAACAGGGTTTTTGTTACCCAGTTAATATCAGTTAGTTGTTGATTTCCCCCGCGCTTTTTTGCTGTCTCAACAACTAATTCCGCGATCTCTGGATATTCTGATTTTAATTTTGCTTTTGCCATTAAGATTCCTGTTCATTATCTATGGTTTTCTTCATTCCTGAGATAATAGGGGTTAAACTTTCTCAGGAATGTTAACTGTCCAACACTTACCAACTAGGATTACCACCATTAACAGCATCCATCATGTATTTAGTCCTGCGATGCCACCCAGTTTTGAATACAGTCTGAGAAGGTCGGGAGGTGTAAATCGAAGTGTAGTAATCATCCTGTTTCTGGATGTAATTTTTAGCTTGTTCTAATGGTGTAGCCCCTGAGATTCCCCACTTTTTGCCAGAATTAACATAGGAGTTCATAATGGCTAAATTTAACGGTTTCTGCGCTTTATCTGCGCCCGACTGCAACCAATAATCTTGATAATATATTTTGATTGCTTGGGGTAGTGTGATGGTCGAAACGTTTATCCCGTGGCGTTTAGCTACACTTTCAATAATGCCGAATTTTGTTTTTCCTCCACCATCGGCAGGGTGATTTGACCAACCTCCTTCTACCTTCAAAATGTGACTTATCGCCCAAGCAAAACTAGGATCACTTATCCCTGCTTCACTAACTGCTTTCTTGATATCTTCTGGGGCTTCTGCTTTGGAGATATCACCTGATACTTGAGTTGTACCAGCTACCGATTGAATAGCGGGTGATTGCAATAATCCGATCAAGGCAAATCCGGTTACTGCTGACATCATCAAATTATTGAAAATCATTTTTTTGGCTCCATTATAGGGATAACTTTTTTAGGGTCGATGTATTTTCCGTTGAGTTTTATGCCCAAGTGCAGGTGATTTCCGGTCGATGTTCCCGTTGTACCAACCAGTGCAATAGGAGTGCCCGCTTTGACTGATTGACCCTTCTGAACTAAAACTTTTGAGGCGTGGCAATATTTGGACAGGTAGCCCCCGGAATGATTAAGTTCAACCGCGTTACCGCATCCCCCCATATCCCCCGCAAACGAGACTTGTCCATCGGCAACAGCCAGAATATTTGCACCCCCTGGCGCTGAAAAATCAATCCCGTTGTGCATTTTTTGTCCTCCCGTTACAGGATGTTCTCTCATGCCAAACCCAGAAGATATTAGGTATGGGGTTGAGTGGGGATAGATAAATTTGGGCGCGTCCTTTCCTAGCGTGACTGTTTCTGATGATGTTGCTGTTGAGGATTGAGGAACCTGGGGAGAGGGTATTCCGAATTTAAAAACTGTAAAGCCCAAGAGCAAAGCAACAACGAAAAGCCAGAAAGAAGCGTCATCCAACTGTTCCTCAAAATCCTTTATCCTCTCCTCCAGTTTCTGATTAAACATTGCTACTTGACTCCCATGTCCTGTTTCCCCGCTGCTTCTGACTCTTTATTTTGTGGGATGTCAAGGTTATATTTTGACCGCAAGCCACCCAGTTTAAATTCGCCTGAGAATAGTTTTTTAGAGGTTTCTTCCTTAGACTCCCCTGGTTTATTCTCTTTACTTTCACCGGGCTTTTTGTCTTCTGGTTTAGGTTCTTCTTTGGGTTTAGCCCAATCTTCAGTCGGAATAGTTTTAACTATATCGGGAACAACCTTAACGATTTCAGCAAACCCTTTCTTGAACCACCAAGGGATAGCCTGATTCCATATGAAATAAATCAGAAAAACCCATCCCAACAATCCTCCAGCATTAAAAATAACTCTCATTCTCTAACGTCCTCCAAGGATTCAATTGGGGTAATTGTCTCAGAATCATCACCCTGGTTTTTAGGCAAGGATCTTTGATTGCTGTCGGCGTTAATGCTGCCACCAAACCAATAGGATAAAGTTCCTATAGTTTTTTCAAATCCCGTCTTGATAGCGGTTTCTACCGTCATTCCTCGGATTCCAAAAAAGATAAGTAGTGTTAGGGCAGAGATCAAAGCAATTCTTGATGGTTTCATGGTTGTCCTATTTGTTAATTTGGGTGATGTCAGCTTGTTCAAAACGAACCGTTACCCTGGTTTTTTTGTTGACTTTAGACGGCTCGAATACTATGATTAATGACTCTTTTCTGTCAAGAAAAACGAATTTTCTTGTAGAAGAAGGGGAATTACTTGCCATTGCATTACGATTTATGCGAAGTAAAGAAAACTTGATATCCGAAGAAATGGTAACTAATTGTCTTGAATCAAAGGGATTGATAATTAACTGTCTTTTGGGTGTGTTGCCAACTGATACTAGATAATTTCCTGAACCTTCAAAGGCTGATTCTGCCACGGAAAATATCGGAATAGACAGTAACGAAGTCGCGGTAATCAATCCAATAGTCAATAGTTTCAACCTTTTATTCACAACAGATACTCCTATTTATTCACAGGGGTTTTGGCTTGAGCTAACTGATTTTCCCAAGCGGGTTTTAGGTATTGGGTATATCGTTTATTTGTTGAACGTGGCTCTATTCCCAACTCAGAACAAATCTGTTTTAGCGGTGATGGAATTAAGCTTTGAGAATACTTTAATGCTCTTACTTCCAAAGCTAATTTAAAGGATTCTGTGTTAATTTGTTGCCACCAATCATCGTCGGGATTTGTTGAATTAGTGTTAGCAAAACTAACGTTAAACCCAGATAGGTCGGGAATGGTGACAACTCTTGACTGCCCTTTTATGGTGCAAATAGCAGGACGTTTCCCATCTTTTAATAACCTTTCAGCTATCAAGATTAATTCATCTTTAGCACCGCCCAAATATCTCAACTGGGTTTCTGGAATTGCGGGATAACAGATAATTAATTGGGCGATATTCTCAAGGGTAGCCAAAGTAAAACCGCCCTCCCCTACCGATGCGCTTTGACCGACGGGAATTAACTTAATTTTGTAGCCTCTCCCTTGTTTAATAATCTCGATTAATTTATCTAATCGAGAATCATTTTTATCCTTTTTGTAACGTTCGATTATGCTGTCGAACTCCTCACAAATTAGACAAATAGGTGTTAGGTCAATTTGAAGGTCAGAGAGCTTTGTAGCCCCATTCTTAGCCCCCTCTACGCAACATTTAATCCGTTCATCTAATTGGCTATGAACGTAATCAATCAATGCGTCGATTTCATCGTCGGGTTGTTTTATCCATTGGTTATCTAATCCGAACCAATTATTAAGGTAGCCGTCATTATCGGGTTTCCCGTAGTTCGGGTCAGCTATAAAAAGTTGACCGTCTGGATTGTTTTCTAGCCATTGACTAATAATCAATCCCAGTAACTTAGACTTACCCGAACCCGTCCCGCCGGTGAGTCTTTGGTGTGGCAACGATAGAAACTCTGACACCCAACCGGAATCATTCTTAATTGATTGAAACTTCGACTTGATTTCCGGTGGTATAGCTCGGATTATTAGCTGACTTGATTTTGCGTATCCTTTCTCGCCATAGTCCCCTAGAGTGTCCAAACTTTGACCAATCCCAAAAACTGTCCAGGCGATTGTTTTGGATAGGGTATCTGGGATTGTCCGAGGTAAGTCTTCAATTCTTAATAAAGGTTCATCCCCTAACACCAAACCAGCAACACCACCGAGACAACCTAGACCGACCAGGAATAATAGACCGGAATTGCTGAGGGGTTTTTGTTCGATAACGAGGGTGTGACCCCACTCACCGCTTTTATTTTGAAATGGGGATATTCCTTTCAAATCTTCTATTTGAGTTGACGCGGCACTAAATAAACCAATTGCTGATAATCCCAACGTTGCAGCAATGGCAACCCCCCAATTATCTTTAGTAAAACTATTTGGTTTTGGCATCTTTAGCCTCCTTTTCAGCCAATTTTTGAGCCTCTAACTCAAGTTGTTTTTGGAGTGCTTCTGTCCTTTTCTGTTGTTCGTAAGTGAGCATTCTTAACTGCATTGAAACCTCGGCAAATCGGCGTACATCAGAAGCTAAAACCGCAACATTAACAGATGTAAATTTAATCTGAACTTGATCGGCGGCTGTGGTTTCCCAGTGGCGTTTTAATGCCAACAAATTACCCCAAACCTCGAATAACAGATCGGCGGCTGCTTTACGTTCTTTGGGGCTACCGTTAAACTCGCCCGCTAGGGTTGCTTTATCAAGTTTGTTGGCTAAGAAGTTAATTTTCTTAATCAGAAATAACTCAATCGAAATTGGTTGTTTTTCGATTGCACTTCTGGCTTGTAACAGGAAAGTTTCCGCTACCGACTCACTCAAATTATTAATCTGAAACCCGACTTCGTTTAATGACTTATCAAGCAAGTCATTTCTGAGCATTTCCAGGTCAGGAGATGGCTGAAAATCTTCAGAGTTACTATCTGATTCTGTTGAAGACTCTCCCGTTGGTTCGGCTGCTGTCATGGCTGAAATATCAACGTTTTCAGCAACAGGGACGTTAGGAGCAAATTTCTTAGTTATGCCTGTTTTGTTTCCGATTAAACTAATAGCCCCACAGACGGCAATTACTATTAAAAAAATTACAACCCGTTTCTGTGTTTTATTAGGCTTTCTGGGTTCCCTCTGAGGGGGTTCTGATTCCACACCAACGGGGGTGTAATCATCACTAAGTGGTAATCCATCCATCATCTGTATTAAGCTCCATCATTACGGTGTAGGGTTTTGGTTTTTTGGGTGTTGGTGTTTGAAGTGTCGTTTTCGCCCGATAACGTCTTCCAGTACAGGTCAAGGGCTGTATAATACTCAGGAGTCCCAGGCAGCAAGGCATTAAGGTGATTTTCTGCCGACCTTTGGATTAGTTCACCCAATACAAGGCTAAAGTCTGGTTTTAGCTCCGGTTTGTTGGGTGTGTAATCTGGTTTTGATTGGTCTTTGTTGGGGCTAGAAGCGGTGATTATTGAGGTAGCTGTGGAACTAGCTATTAATCCGATAAACAGACCGTATTGCCCCATCCTAAGTTCTGATATTTCGGGTTCTAATGTTAGGGATAAAAGGACTGAACTAACGCCACCAATCATAGTTCCTAAGAGGATCGCTTTAACGGGTTCTAAGATTTTCATGCCGATAATTTTGGGATTGTTCCCTGATTCTACTGTAGACAATTTGATTGCTAAAGATTGCGACACCAAGAAAGAAAGCGATTAAGTAACAGATAAAATTCATCAGAAACCTCCCATTAAAAACGGCATAACATTATAGGAACAGTAGACCCCGAAAATATTAACTAAATCAATGATAATTCCCATTCAAAATCCTCCCATTAACAATTCTAATTGTTGACTGATTTCCTTGGGTTGAGGGATTTTTAGGATAACTTCTATTCTCTCAACCCGCGCTTCTAATTGTTCTATTCTCCGAAAAAACTTCTCACAGCTAACTGGGATTTTTTTGACTTTCCCACCGCTTCGTTAAGTTGCTGTTCTAAAGCCTCAATTGAGATTTCTTGATCAAAGTCTAAGAGGTTTCCTAACTCATCCCCGGACGCTTGATCAATTGCATTCTTGTACTCAGGAATGCCAACTAATAAAGCCTTGGCGGATTCAATTTCATCGTCTGCAATTTCATTTAAGAAAGCCAATTGTTTTGCTTTTTTAAATAGTTTAGCATCTTCCCGCCCGGAGTTTTGACCCGCAACAACAACGGCTTTAGTGTTAACAATCGCGTTATCCTTAGCTTTCTTTTGGGTCTTAACAACTGCATCATTGAGTTGATCTGTTGTACTCCCTTTGGTGATAGCTGATTTAGTCTGCTGTTTCGGCTGTTCCGCCTGGGTTTGGGGTTTCCGTGAGTTCTGATACAACTCGGTAAGTTCCGGTTGAGTGTTGTTGTCGGTAGCTTGTGATTCTTGATAGGACATCGACTTTAAACTCCTTAAATAGTTGTGTTGTGTTTAGCATTAACATCTTCTGGAAAACTTCTATCTCGATAGATAAACCGTTGTTTAAACAGTGGTGATAGAGGCTTTGGAACTGGTAATAGGTATGATGTTGATATTTGGAACTAACAAAGATATGTAGGAGGTATAAAACGTTTAATTCTGCCCATCCTACAGGTTTTCTTTTAATCCCCAATATCCCTTTGCGTTCGGCAATAGTCTGGTGAGAAACTTTAAAGATTAACTGGATTTCCTCTGAGGAAAAAGGCTGTAAAGCGTCTTCGTCTTTGAGGTGTATCATCTTTCGGGTTCCCCCTTTCCTTGTCTCAAAATTAGCCATTCATGGTTTAGTACACCTCTCCTTCTTAGATTGACTCAGGCTTGATTTAACCTGATGTACCAACAATAAACCCATATCAAAGGGGCGACAATTCACTTGTGATTGCACTTGTGAACAAGATTGATAGACACTAAAAAACCCTCCGCAGTAAAGGACTGGAGAGGGTTTGGTTTTG
>Ga0208359_1000001_pt1 | contig 90877 bp, 133 predicted proteins | sample LakMenEpi26Aug09_FD_150732 | JGI IMG/M metagenome (GOLD analysis project Ga0208359, IMG submission 150732) | Freshwater microbial communities from Lake Mendota, WI - 26AUG2009 deep hole epilimnion (SPAdes) | ecosystem: Environmental > Aquatic > Freshwater > Lake > Epilimnion/Euphotic zone ... | reverse complement strand
GTAATAATCCAACTAAAATTAACGTTAAGTTAGGTAAAGGTAGATATAGACCTAATACATCAGCTTATGAAGTTGAAATGATTCCTATGTTAGATATGTGTTTTCGTAAGTTAGTTAATAGTTAATAGAGTTAGGAGTTATTAGTTAACTCCTTTTAATTAACCCAATTGGAAAATCAAATCTAGTAGACTTAGACTTCTTCAATTTCAATTTCATAACCTTTCCAGAGTTTATTTTTATTTGATCTAGTTTCATAAGTAAACTCATGTTGTTTAATGTTATTTATTTTAAAGCTAGTTCCTCTCTTAAATATAACCTCTTCTTCTTTAGGATTAAACCCACGTATATCAACTGCATTAGAGTTATTTGATTTAGATTTAATCTTAAACCTCACTTTAGAATAGTTAAGGAAATCGTCATTAAATCTTTCATTAGTTGTAGCTGATGTAAATCTAGGTTCAGTTACTATACTTCCGATTTTGTAGTTAGATATTAAATCATTTAGATTAACATCTTTAACATATCTATAAGTCTCACTATTATTTAACTTAGGTAGTCTATCAAATAAGTTATTTAAGTTATTTACAGTTTGTTTAACTTCATCTGTAGCATCACCAGTTATAAGATAGTTATTAATATCGTCATGTCCATCATGTTTAATATATTTATTTAAAGTAGTTTGTTCTAACTTACTTAAGTTATGTTGTTTAACGTATTTATCTTTAATTGCACCAAATAGATTACCTTCATACTCATCGTCTATTTTATTTAAATTAAACTTACTAAACAACTCATTAAAACTAAAGTTACTATTACTTAAATAACTATTTAACTCGTTTACATTAGTTGATTTAACGGTAGTTTTAACAACCTGATTACGATTATATTGTCTAACTAATTTACCATTACGAAGATAAGATTTAACTCCTACAACTCCTAATAAACCAGTACCGAGAATTGCGCCACCAAGTAATAAGTTATTACGTTTACCTTTTTCTTACTAAATGTAGTTACATCTGATATTAGAAACATATTAGTTAGCAAATCTCCCTGTTCCAGATGGTTTAGTATTACGACTCCATAGATTTTTTCTCGACCACCAATTAGCCGAAAACTTATCATCCTTAGTTAATTGACCACTTTTATTCTTAATGCCGCCACTTCTAGCTAAGTAATTTTTACGAGCTTCTGGTGAGTAATTATGTCCGTATCCGATTGCGCCGAATCTAATTACTTTGTATTTTTTCTTACCATCAACTAATTTACTAGCTAATACTATTTTCTTATGCACGCCATCGTTCGCTGCGATTGGCTTATTAGGTGTTAATGTTCTACCATCACGTAACTTTCTCTTACGTTTATCTTTACTTCCTTTGTTTCTCGCAAATGTAGCTAGTTTATTAACAGAAGTATAATAAGCATCTGTATCTATAACTTCACGTCTAGCTATTAATTTCGCTATTCTACTTCTAGCTTTTTTTCTACTTTTACTTGTTAATTGAGAATAACCGCGTTTAGGTTTAACTCCTATTGTTTTATAAAGATCATTACTTAATGAATCATTTATAATTTTATCTGCTTTCTTTACACCATACTTTTCAGCTAATCTTCTTCTACTAGCTTGTTGTAATAGAAATACACGCTCTTGTATTTTCTTACTTCTTTGTTTCTTAATTTCTTTTAACCATTTAGCAGCTTGTTGACTATCACCAGCTAATTCTTCTAATTTTTTATAGTTTTTTAAATCATCATAAGTAATTTGTTTGTATTCATTACCTATGTTACCCGATGCTACTATTTTATCTGGTTTTATTGGTTTAGCTTTTAAATTACTATTTTTTTGTCTTATATCTCTAACTTGCTTTTTAAATGCAGTTCTACCAACTTGTTCTGCATTTACATTAGGCTTTGATAACTCTGTAGGTAAATTATTATCAGATAGTATAGTTTCGGGATTGTTAATTTTATTCTTTAAATCCTTTAACTTCTCTATTTCATTTTGTAGCTCTTTCTGTTTTTTATTAACTGTTTGAGTAGGTATTGGTGTGTTAGGTTTAGGTACATTAATAGAAGATTTAATACCTTTACCTTTTAAAGCAAGGTAACTTAATCCTCCTAATAATGCAGTTCCTAATACAGAATTACGAATTATAGAGTTACGTTGTTTACGTTTAACTTTATCCTTATCACCTTTACCTCGTGCGAAGTTAGCCAGATCATTGATTAGAGTTATCATAGTTAAAGTTGTTTAAGTTATCTATCATGTATATTCCTAAGTCTAAATGGTATAGGTTAAGTAAGTCATTACAAAAGAGAATTAGAACTAGAGAATCTAAAGTTAAAAATGTTAGTAGAGATAAAGTATTGCAGAAGTTATATAAACAAGTTAAATAGAGTTATTTATTCTTACGTTTAGTTAACTTCTTATAAACTGCATAACTTCCACCTGCTGCTAATGCTCCAATTGCAGCACCTCCTAATAGACGTGATTTAATGATTTTATTACTTGCGTTATAAGCATCATTTTTAAGTTGTTTAGTTATAGTACGTCTAACATTAGATTGCGATTTACCTCTATCTTTAGCTTGTTTAGTAAACTGCTCAATTAACTTATTCGGACGTTCCATAACTTCACGTAACTTATCATCGTTTATCTTAGCTCCCGTATCTCGTTTAGCTTGATATGTAAGTACCGCTACTTTCTTAGCTTCATCTACAATACGTTTACCTGATTTAACATCATTACGATAATCATTAGCAATAAGTTCAGTTAGTTTACGTCGTTTATCCCTTATGTCTAAATTACTTACACCTAACTCACGTTTTCGTTGTTCAGTTAATGATTTAAGTCCAATCATATTAACTCCACTTCCTACAATTGCACCAAGTCCACCTACTGTACCTATGTTAACTAATCTAAGTTTACGCTTCTTCTTGTCTTTAGAACCTAGTTTACGTGCCATGTTATTTGAGCCTATTACGTTGTTTCTTTGCTCGTTGATTAGCTAAGTAACCCATTGTAATTCCAGTTCCTATAGCTGCTCCTGCTAATGGTGTTGCAACTTTAAGTAATCTAGTTGCATTTCTAGTTTTATTAATAGCATTCTTATATTGATTTATTACATCATCATTCATTGCACTGAGTCTAACGTCATTCATTAAAGTAGGTTTACGTGCAATTGCATTATCTAAATCAGTTTGAGCTAACTTAATATTTGCATCAAATCTTTTAGTTAATTTTCTACTTACACCATATCCAATTGTTCCACCTACCGCAGATCCCGCTATTGCGTAGTTCCTTGTTTCTTACGTTCATTAATTAGATCACTTCTAGTTAAACCAAATTAATTGCGTCGTTTAACTTTATCTTTACTACCAATACGTCTAGCCATATTATTTCCCTTTGTTACGTTTATATGAGGTTACTTTAACTATTTTACCCGATTTAGATTTGCGATTGTATGATTTAACATTACCAAGTGATTCCATTGTTTTCTTACCTAAATAAGTAGTTGCTAATCCACCAGCACCTAATATTCCTAATCCTGCTGCTACACGACTCTTATTTGCTCCCATTAATCTAGCAGCACCTTTAATATAATTACCTTTACCATATCTTTTTAATGTGTCCTTAACTGCTGCAAATCTATTACCGAATACTTTAACTTTCTTCGCGGATTTAAGTGCTACATCATCTGAATCTGGTATGAAGTTCTTATCGAAGTATCTGTCAGATCCGCCAATATATAATGTTTTACCTCTAAGTCCAGTTAATCCTAAACCAATACTAGGTAACGCTTTAACAGCATCTTTAGAATCTTTAATATCTAATTTTTGTCCAGTTAATCCACGATACATACCCCGTTGCATCTTTCTATGCAGTACATTAGTAATTGGATTTTTAGGAGCGTCTATATATTTAGTAGCTTCAGGTATTGGTACTCTAGTACCATCATCTAATAATTGTTCTGCTGTTTCCGATATAACTTTATGATTTTTATGACGACCTGTAATGTGAATATAATTTTTAGAATTTTTAATATATTCTTGATTATTTATTGCCGCACTTGCACCAGTTCCACCATAATTAGGATCTAGATAACCACCATTCTTCAATATAGATTTAGCATTTTTTCTACTTGTACTATGTGATTCAAGTCTGACACCTAATGCTCTTGGAATGCCGGATCTAATAGTTTGTTGTCCTAATAATGCCGTACCTGTTCCATATAATCCAGCTTTAATATAGTTAGGTTGATTACGATTATCTTTTTTCTTACCCATAATAAAAATGACGATAGTTTATTACTACCATCATTATAAGTGTTATTTGCTTCGCTGTTAATGTCAGTTTTCTATCTTAATGCACGTCCAGTTTTTGTGATGTTTAATTTTACCCTTAATTACTTTAATTAAACAACTACCATCTAGACCATGTGATTCTCGGAGATGAACTAATCCATAACAACATAACTGTTCATTAGTTATTAAGTTAGTTAATAGGTAACGTTTATTAACTACTTGTTGCCAACTCTTTTTAGCATCATTGATTAACTTATCTTCAGCTAACTTAGCAGCTTTATCAGCTAATAACTTATCTCTTGTTTCCTCTGATTCATTAGCTCTAACACAACTCCAACCGTTAATTTTGCGACCATAACGAGGACTATTTGGATTGATTAATGGGTAAACTGCTTTAGGATTTAAGCCTGTTTCTTCAGTTAAATCTTCCATACCGTAACGACAGAAACTAATACCTTCAGGAGTCGTGAATATGAAGCGTTCAGCATCTGGTAGATATTGTTTAATAATTGGTTCTGCATTAATATCTCTAACTTGATAACCGTTAATTAAATTAGCGTTATTAATGTGATGTGATATTGTCTTCTGACATATATCTAATTTAAGTTGTTCTTTAATAGCATCAATACCATAAGAACAAAAACTGTAGTTATCTTTATTTAAACTAATACATTCGTATTTGTTAACGTAATCTAAATATGTTTTATCTACAGTTACATAATCATCATTAAGTGATTTAACTTTATAACCTTTATGATTAGTCATCTTATTACGAGCAACTTTAATTAAACTACTTACATCTAAATCTAGTTGTTGTAAGTGAGTTACACCGTAAGTACAATACTCAATTCCATCTGGTGTAGTTATTAAGTAACGACGATTTCTAACTAAACTATTACCTCGTTTTAATTTAGCTTCAGAGGTATTGTTTTTTAATCTAGCAGAAATTAAAGTGCTACCTAACATAGAAGCTCGATAACTTTTATTCTGCCAACGACTCGTCATCGTTCTTTTTAAATACTCTTTACCTTCAGGTGTTAGAAAACAACCTTTACCACCATTTAATACGTTATAACCGTTAGGTGTTAAAGCATTATATTCTTTAATAAAATAAACTTCAGTTTTATCAATTTCTGACTGATCTGTTGTTTCTAAAGTTTTAATAATTTCAATTTTAAATTTATCTACACCATATTTCTTAATTGCTTTTGATAATAAACTTTTAGTTCCAACATAATTACCGGCTCTAATATGTTCTGACCAACGCTTTTCAATTGTCCTATTTGTTTGTCCAACATATTTTTTATCATTAATTGAGTTTGTCACCAAATAAATAAATTGTGGCATAATAATCTCATTTACGTCATAAGATCATTATACCACAACTTAAACTCGGTCTAGTTAGAAATAGGGAATTATTATCTAACTACTTGAGCATACAGATTCTTGGGAGAATAAATTACTGGTAAAACCATTGATCATTTTGTTACCACGTAAGCTCTTTATCCTACGTATCAGTAGTTTCATGTGTTATATCTACTGTTCAGACTATATCATCATCCACTTGGGATGTTCGGCACTCGTGGGTTTGTTACTGTCCGGTCTGGACTCGAAACCTAGTCGTTGAACCTTCAAAACCATTCCTGGTTAAGCTTGGCTGCTGATTGTCCACTTCTGGAGTTTCCAGCAATTCACCGAATTTTTACTACTTAATTACTTAAATAGGCGACTACAAAAAGTTTCAATCGCTTGCAAAACATCGTTGATAGGCACAGTTGTCTTCTCATAAACACGTACCATTACAGGAGATTCAGTACCTGTTAATACACCATCTTTAACAACTTTCTGTTCTTCAGGAGTACCAATAGCTTGCTCACCCATTCCATCCTTGAGGAATACGAAGCAATTCTCATTAAGGAATCGAGCATTACTGATGTAGCTATCAATAGTATTAGTATTACCAGAGTAGGTATTATCTACTTGATAGAACTCATCATAATCCTTAATAGGAGGTAGGTTATTAGAAGCCATTACCTCTTGTAACATTGGGAAGCTAACAGAACCTACTTGTGCAAATCCAACTGATTGTCTAGCACGAGCAATAGTAGATGCTTGTTTCTGAAGATCACGCAATGCAGTATTACTCATTACGATGAGATCAGGCTTGTAACCATTAGTATTGACATAAGTAGTTACAGCATCTTCTAAGTTAGCGATACCATCAGCATTAGCGTAGTCAGTCCACTTGTTCAACTTAGGAGATGCAGTGTTACCAGTAGCAACAAGAGCATCAGGGAAGTGGTTATAACTAGCACCAGGACGACGGAAATCAATTGTCCATGCAACCTTAGTAATTGCATCAGATACACTCAATTGACCAGTCTGAACAACTTGCCAAGCCATGCTAGTAAGTCTATCAGCATGAGATTGGACGATCCCCTCAATGTGACCATAGAGATACTTAACGAGCATATCGTTAGTACCCTTAATGACGGAGTTATCAGTTAACTTCATGGTCATAACACTAGCGCGTTTATAGGCAGCTTCTTCCATTGCCTTACGCATCTGTTTCTGAGTTACTTCATCGAATGAATAGCTATTACCTAACTTAGCTAGTTGACCGATTACTCGACGGAAACCACCATGAGAGATAACTGGAGGTTCAGCACCAGGAGCAATAAAGTTCGCAACTGGTGTGAGACGTTCACTTACGTATGCTAGGAACTCATCGTCCTCATACGTCTTAATAGGCATGAATTGATCAATAAGTTTAGTTCTCTGACGCAGACGAGCAATAGTATCGTCTACTAGAGTTTCGGCAACTTTAGCTTGCAACTTATCGGTAAGAAAATTAGAAACTGAACCCATAGTAAGAAAAAAGTAGGATAGTGGGCGCGATAACATACATCATTAACATACGTCATTAACGCCCGGTTAGTTAGAATTTGTAAGCGAAATTGATGCCAGGGAATCGTCTAGCAATATCACCATCGAAGTATGGTAGATACTGGATACGAACACCATTAGCAATAGTATAGAGAGCTAGATCCTTAGCTGTTGCAACAGTATAATCAACTGCATGAACATGAAGTCCTACAATTGCATTAACTCTAACACCGATATTAGTACCAATAGGTAGAGCTACACTTGCGTTACCAGTTAATGTAATAACACCAGTTGTGTAATCAATAAATGCAATAGTACCAACAGCAGTTGCATTAGGAACTAGAGTTGCACTAGATAATGCAGCACTAGTTACAGTACCAGCAGTTGTAATGGCGCGGTTAGTAAGTCCATCAACTGCAAAGATAAATACCTTGTTAGTAATAGATGCTGCACGAACTAAATCAGATAATCCAGCAGTAGCATTAATAGCAGTAGCAACTTCACTAGCAGTAGTTGTAGTATTGTTAGTTGTTGCAGTTGCAGTTGCAGTTAAACCTTCTACAGTAACAGTTACAGTTTGAGCAGCAGTTACAGTAGTGATAGTTAGCGTAGAATATGGTTCAACTACAGTTAATACATCACCAGCAACAAAGATATTAGTTGGAGATGCAGTTACAGTTGCAGCACCAGTAGCAGTTACAGCAGTTAACTTAGTACGAGGTAGGAAGCGCAGTACGTTACCTACTTGAGCAACAAATAGTCCAGCAGGAACTTGTTTGCGAGCTTCAGTATTAAGACTAATGTAAGTATTCTGCACAGTTGCCGACACATTAGGATGATTACCATCACTGAATGCGAGAATGGCAGGATCAACTAGAAACGTTTGAGATTGATTGAAATAAGGCATAGTTTATGAACGATATTTTTTAATGTAGTTAGCAGCAATAGAACTCAAATCAGCTTCTTCATCTAATTCTTCTTCATCAAGAACTTCCTCAGCGAAGAATCCCATTTCCATAGCTGGCATACGGTCGAAGATTTCAAGTACAGTATTCATTGCATAGAGTTGAGTTGCAGGATCAACTTCGTTCTCAGCACACACGGTACTAAATGCCGCGATACGTTCATTAGCACTGAAGTTACCCAGTAGAGATTGAACTGCAAATGGAGTCATCTTACCAGCTTCTACAAGAGCGTAAGCACGTTCAGCTACATCAGCTAGAGCTTCTTTAATCTCAGTGTTGCGTTTAAATTCGGCGAACTCACTGTTCTGGTATGTAGCATAGTCAGCTTCCTGGTCTTCTTCATCTAATTCTTCATTCGTATCTAAGTAATCATTGATGTCTTCACCACGACTTTCAATACCCATAACTAATAGTTGATTTTCAGTAGCTTCATCAAGTCCGAGAACTTCAGATAGTGCTAATGAGAGATTATCAGTAGGAGCAATTTCACCTTCAATGATACCAAGTAATACATCAGGATTACATTCTAGAGCAGCACTGAGATCAATTAGATATTCCTCAATGTCATCATAACCAGCAGCTTCGCCAAGTTCAAGTAACGCTGCACCATATTCACTACCTACACTAAATTCGGCAACTTCATCACCAGTAGAGTAAGCAGCTTCACCAACTACATCATAGATATCTTCTTCATCAATTTCTAATTCAGCAGCAATGCGTTCTTGTAGGTCGAGATATGCTTGAGTCATGTGTTGCTTATATTCGTCCTTCAACATCACACCAGCGGCAACTGCATTTTGTAGATTCTCAACTAAATCCGCAAATAGTTGATTGTGATATTCAATAGCTTCGTTCATAATACGTCTTAGTTATTTGTTTTGTTGTTTATATGCGTGTCTTATACCGAGTCCTGTACCAATGGCTAATCCAGCAGCACTACCTCTTAATGTTCTACGAAATGTATTTTTAGGGTTACTAGATATTAAACCTAAGACTCCACCGATTTGCGCTCCATTAGCTGCACCACTAGCAGCTTCACTAGTTAATGTAGCTCTACCTAATTTACGTAAGCTAAACTTGCGAGGTTTCTTATCCTTACTACCAGGAGTCCTAGCGAAATCAGCTATTCGGTAGTCAGATAATAACTGCATTATTTTTTCTTACCTTTCTTCATAGCTTTGTAAATACCATAACCAGCACCAGCAGTCAATCCAGCACCTAATACTGCTAATCCAGGAGCAGATGTAGCTAACGCAGCAGCTTGTTGTCCACGTAGACTAGCAAACTTACCAGCTTTACCAGCAGCACCTTTAATACCATCAAATGCTCGTCCAGGTGCGCCTTTATAATCGTAGTTCTTAATTTTAGAACCCATATCTTTAAGTGATTGAACATCTCTATCAAATACCTCTTTAGCACCACCAGAACGAGATAAAATATCATCTTTAAGTTTTGCACTTTGAGAACGATACATATCTTTACTTAATCTACTATCCGCAGTTTTTTTACCAATTTCAGCACCACCATATCTCACACCAGCAGCACCAATTCCACCTAATCCAACTGCACCAGCACCAATACCAGCATATAAACCAGCACGAGATTTACGTTTCTTCTTATCCTTACCTCTACCTCTAGCAAAATCAGCGTTGTCGCTAGTTAATGATTCAAATTCTGCCATCGTATAGGCAGCAATAGGACGATTTGTATAATTCATAGACGTTAGTTATAGTTATTTATTACAGTTTGTTTCTTACCACTTAATCCACGGTATGCTCCAACTAATGCACCAGTTCCAACTAATGCACCAGTACCGATAGCTAAACTTTTGCCAGTCTTAGTTCTCATAGATTTTCTAGCAGCATTACCTACACCAGCTATTCTATTACCTAAACTAATTTTATCTTTCTTACCAAGTTTCCAAGATTTACGTACACCAGAACTATAAGCTTTGCTAACAGCAGAAACATCCTTACTTACTCTATTACCAATACGACTAGCTACATTCTTAGCACCATCAATTAAGCCAAATTCTGCACGGTTAACTGCTTCCATCTCAGCCATACTAAATGCTGCAATAGGTAATCCACTAGCATAACGAGCGTTAGGATCATTAGGAGGCATACCCCAATTCTGTTGTTGACCTTGAGCTTGATAACCTTGCACTTGGTTCGGATAAGATCCACCATTAGCTTCCTGCATCATAGGATCTTGTTCTTCCTCACCAGATCCAATCAACGTAAGAAAACGAGTGGCGAAATCATTAATAGCTTGATACTGTACTTCTTCACGACTCTGACCGTTAAGTGCTTGTTCATCAATAGTCTGAATAGTTTCAGTTAGTTCCCATAACTTATTAGTTAAATCTTCGTATTGATTACGAATCTTATCTAACATATCATCACTGTTCTCTAAGTCGTCAAATGTAAGTGCATCTGATTCAAATTCGGCACGTTTAAATAGACTTAGATTAGCAATGGCGGGATTAGGTGTTGCACTAATTTCACGTATTGCATTACTTACTACATCAATGCCAGGACTAAGTGTGTTTAATAATCCTTCATTTAACTGACGTATTGCTTCACCACTTTTAATTGCGATTTGATTAACAAAGATACCTAACTTACCAGTTAATCCCTTATCATCAGCACCAGGAAAATTATCTTCATTAATAGTAGTGCATTGAAATTGAGATTCTACATCTCCAATAACACTAGATTGCTCCTTCTTATGATCCATCAATACTGGAATGCGAGTCTTAGCAAATAACGCATTAGAGTTACTAACTATCTCACGTATTCTAGCTGGACTAAATGTATGTGTTCTCTTCTTAGAGTCAACATGAGTACCTTCAATTAGGACTAATCCTTTCTTAATTACCTTATTAGGTGACTCACTTATTGTTTCTAAATTAGAAGCTGAAAAATAAGCTAATTTATTCATACTTGTTTATTGTGATTTAACTCCTACTAGCTCTATATGTTTCATAATAGTGAATATAATAGACATAGTGGGTTATTGTTCTTAATAAGCACATGATAGATAAACGTAAGTTAATCGGTAACAAAATTAAACGAGCTAGACAAGAAGCTAATTTAACTCAGGAACAGTTAGCTAAGGAACTATTTATGCAGAGAAGTGTATTAAGTAAGATAGAGACAGGTAAGTATTCTGTAGCAGCAGATAGACTAGGCAACTTTAGTCGAGCATTAAATAAAAAAATAATCTATTTTCTAAGTGACATCTAATGGTTAAACAAGACGTTAAAGTTAAATCGTATGTAAGGAAAGGTAAACTAGTTAAACAGTACCAACGTAAACAAGACAGTGCATTAGTTAAAGCAACTATAGTTACTGCAAGTACACTTGGACTAACTGCTGCTAGTTACCTATTACTAAAACGACGTTATATTAATGGATATAAAACATCAGCTAAAGAAGCATTTAAATTAGCTAATAATATAACACCTGTTAAACTATCAGATAAAGTAAAACGAGTTCACTTTACAACAGGTGGATTTAATGCAAGTAATCTAGAAGCACGTCAATCAATTAGCTTTGCACATAAAGTACGAAACTTATTTGATAAAACGCAAGAACACATAATACCAGTTAACACATCTAATAGTAATGTGAAGTATCTAGGTAGAAACTATAAGAATAAATTAGAGTTATTAAAGAATGGATCTATTGCATGGGCTAAACCATTTATTAAAGATGGTTATAATCCAACAGCTAGAGAGTTAGCGGCTGATATGTATTCTTACGCTAAAACATATCCCGATAAAGATTTAGTTTTACATGGATTTAGTTCTGGTAGTTTTATTAATTCTGAAGCTATTAATATCTTTAAAGAAATGGGAGGTAACGTTAGTAAAGTTAAACAAATTAACTATGCTGGTACTTACTTAGGCATAAATAAAGTTAACCCCGGTAATACACTTAGTTTTGGAAGTAAAGATGATTGGGATTTAACATCAAAGTATTTTCCTTACCCTGACATTAAATGGATTAAAGGAAAAAATCAACACACTATATCGGAGTATGTTGATGATAAGAATATTGTTAACCAAGTAAAACAGTTTATTGGTTATGAACCATTACAAATAAGGAAGGTTAATAAAGCTCCAATTAATGTAGCTGATGAAATTGCTCACATTAAAGATAGACAACGTAAATTAAAACAACTTCGATTTAATACGAAAATTCCAGAAAGTAAGAAAAAACAAGCGATGGATTCTGCTGTACAAGAACTTAATAAGGCTAAAAATAGACTCAAAATGGCTATTGATGAATCGCGGCGATCTAAATAGTATTTAAATAATCTAGAAACTCTTTAGACTTGGCGTGATTATAATAGATATTCTTAATTCTAGAATCGCGCGATTTTAATGCTTGTTTAAATACATCATCATCTACACCATCTAGAGCTTTAAGGAAATTTCTATCGTATTCATTAACAAGTTGTTCTGGCGTGTAATTGTTATGTAACTCAGTTAATGTATCTCTTAATTGATTTAGATTACGTCGTTTAGTTTCATTTAGTTTGCGCGATTTACTTTTAATTATCTTAGTTAATGAATCATAATCAAACGGTAATGTATATGCACTACCGTTATCTATTGCTGTGAATGCTCCATTACTAATGTTATAAAATAAGTTACCAGCATTTCTATCAGCATTACCAACAAATATATCAAGTGCGCCGATTTTAGCAGTATCTTTATTTAGTAATATATTATCAATTACCTTAGAGTATTTAGATTTAGATACTGGATTAGCTACAACAAAATTCATGTCTTTAAATAATTCAGATGCTGGTACACCGTCAACTATCTTATGTAGACTTCCAGGTAAACCAGCTTTTTTACCATAAAATATCTGATTCGCTGCTATAATTTCAGTTTCTTGTACAGGTATTTTAAGTTTGTTTCCAATAGATGATATTAGTGCTTCTGTAGCTTGTTCATTACCATGAGGATAACTTCCTATACTTAAATTACTTAATATATTAGAATCTAAGTTATCTCTACCTTCTTTATAGATGTAATTAACTCCATCTTTAGTTACTAGTTTAATAGTGTTAGTTGATTCACCGTTAAATATTTTAAAGGTGTTTAGTATATTTAACTTCTCTATTGGTGATTTAACATTAGCTACATTTAACGGCTTAATATTTATCTTGTTTACTTTAGATTGTATTTTAGCTAACCTAAATAACTTATATAACTTATCTGCATTTTTAATTGCAGCAAAACTACCACCAATTAAACTAACACCTTTAATTATATTCTTATATTGTTGTAACTTCTTATCATCTTGCAATCTATCATAAGCTTTAACTATTCTACCTTTACGTGTAAATGATTTAACTTTAACTCGTTTCTTCATTGATTACTCCTATCTTTTCTAGGTCTACCACGTTTACGTTTAACTGGAGTTGCTGGATTTGGAGTTCCTGGATTAACTCCTAACTGTTGTTTAAGTTTCTTAGCTAATGCTTTACGAGTTGCACGTCTATCTTCAATATTACTAGCTCCCTTATAACTAAAGTCTTTATTAGTCTTGATAGCTAAATATAGATCATTATCTGAATTATAGTTAACTGAAGTTAGTTTACCACGTGCATTATTAACTCGTTTATTAAGTGTTGCATCATTACGTTTAATACGTCTAGTAATTAAACTATCTTCACGTTTAGTAAACGGTTGTATATTAACTGCTTCACTTGGTAAGTTATCTAATTCGCGTATGTATTTACGTCTAGCGTCTCTAGTCATAGCTCCACCAGTTACACTAGCTGCCATAATATCACCAGTTGTATTAGTGATAGGTTGACTTATAGTTTTAGCAGTTTTATTAAATACGCGCTTAACAGTTGGACTAACCTTATTTACAATCTTCTCACTTAACTGAGCTATGTTGCGACGATATTTAAATGCAGTTAATAAACCTGCTATAGAAGTCGCGCCTATTAATCCTTTACTAAGATTGGTTAACTTCTTCTTACCATCCTTATCTCGTTTAAATAACTTATCCGTTACTTTAGTTAGTACACGATTATAACCACGTACTAACTTACCTTTACGAACTGATTGTTTAACTTTAACTTGTTTCATTATTTAGAGTTATTCCTATCGTATTGGTATTTTCTAATCGCATTAACTCCACCTCCAATAAGTCCACCTTGAATACCGCCAGTTAGTGCATTAACTCCAGCAATTAATCCTGCACCTCCAGCTAACATACCTGCATTTTTTCTAAGACTAGGATTACGACCTTGTGCTTTTAATGCTGCTCTCATAGCTTGTCTACCATCTTTACGAGCTAATGCCGAAGCGATAGTTAAACCCGTTAAACCAACACCTAACCCAGCACCCCATTTAGCACCAGTTAACATACCACGTCTAATACTAGGACGTTCTCTCTTCTTCTTATCTTTAGAACCTAATCGTCTTGCAAATGTTGATAATGAATAGTCAGATAAAATGTACATAATTTATTTAGAGTTTAATGTTATTGTGTTTGTCTATCATCTGTTTAATATCTAATTCAGTAAAACCACGTTCTTTAAGTGACTTAATTATCTTATTTAAGTCTACACTACCATTAACTCTAGTTGTGTCAATATTATTAGCTTTAGCATAAGCATCTAATGATTTTTTAAGTACCTTACGTTCAGCTTCTCTAACTGCCGGATCATTCATTTTAGCAACACCAGCAAAATATCTACGTTCTGCTTTACTTAATGGTATATCTAAATCCTTAGTAACTGCTTTATAGATAGTATCTCTTAATCCATCTTTACCTGGAACTGCTACAATACGCTCACTATCAATAGCTATTTGTTTAGCTATAGGAGTTAATGTTTCATCATACATCTTCAATACATCACTAGCAGTTGGTGATTTATTCATTTTAGATTTAATACCATATAAATTAATACTTAAATCTGCTGATTGTAAATCACTATTACTATACAACGATTGATATTTCCTTCTAAGTTCATTTAAATCTTTAGGTGCAGTTCTAGCTTGTTCTCTAGCTTTAATATTAAATGCAGCTACAGTATTACGATATGATTCATTTGGATTAAATAACACTAGTGATTTAGTATTACGGGCTTTAATAAACTTATATCCTTTAATTCCACCTAATGTAGCTAATCCTAATCCACCTATTCCACCAACAGTTAATCCTATATTCTTTAATTGTTGTTTAGCTTTCTTGTTATTCTTATTAATTAAGTTAGAAGGTAATGATCCTAAGTAAGCACCTGCTATACCACCCAGAGTAAATTTATCACCCCAACTTAGAGGTATACGTTTACCATACTTAATTGCAGCAAGTCCTCCAATTCCAAGCCCTGCAACACGTCCTACATCAAATACGATATCTTTAATTGATCTATTGTATGATCTAACAGTTTTACCTTTGCGAACATAAGACTTAACTTTAGATTGTTTTACCATAATAGTTTACTTACGTTTATCTTTATTATAGAAGGGATTAAGTCTCTCAAATGTTTGAACTAACTTACCTTTACGAACATATGATTTAACTTTGCTGCGTTTATTGCGAGGCTTATCAGACTTCAATAATTGAATACCTTTAGCACCAAGTAATCCAGCAGCAGTTCCACCAACTCCAAGTATTCCAAGTCCTGCTAACACTCTACCTTTATTAGCACCCATTAATTTAGATGCACCTTTAAAGTAGTTACCGTTACCTTGTTCTTTAAGTAATGACTTAGTTGCATCTAATCTATTCTTAAATACCTTAACTTCCTCTTTAGTTTTAAGTGCATTACCTTTACCGAGAAATGGAGGTTCACCAAAGGGATCATCTTGATCAAACTTAAATCTATTAGTGTCATTAAAGTATTCATCAGTTCCGGGTACATATAACGTAGAACCAACTAAACCAGTCATACCAATTGGAATTGATTTAAGTAGTTTAGTTACTTGAGCTAGTGCATTTTGAATTGGCTTCTTAACTATATAAGTTCCAACATTACTACTAGCTTGTTTTTCAAGGGCTTTTATCTTAGGTGATTCTAATAATGTTTTAGCTAGAGATTGTTGCTTATATAACTTATTCAATTTAGGATTTAAGTCTACTTCTTTAATAGCCCTTGATACATAAGCGTCATTAACAGCATCATATACAATTTCTCTTACTTTTAATGTAGAAGTCGTTTGTTTATATTTATCTCGCATTTCATTGTATAAATCATGATTATCTAAAAGTCTTTTTTGTTCACTTCTACTTAATTTAGCTTTCTCTTCATAAAATTTGTCATAACTTGTAGTATCTAATTTATTTACTTCATATTTCTTCAAATTAACAAAACCTTCTATTGGTTCTTGTGTATAACCTAACTCTTTAAGTATTTTATCTCCAGAAGCCGTATCTCTAATCTTCTCAATTGCTTTAAGTTGTTTAGCCGATTTAACTGCACGTTTAACGTTACTGGGTTTACCCTCAAATACTTCAGCTATAGTATCGTCAACTTCAGATTTAGGTAATCCACTATCTATTAAGTTCTTTCGCATTGATTCTTTAATGTTAGGAACTTTACCTTTACTAACCTTAGTTAAAAACGAATTAATTCTATCGAGGAAACTAAATATCTTCTCAGCACCACGTCTATCTGCATCGGTTATATTACCAGTTTTAGTACCACGATAACCAGCAACTTGAACCTTTCTAGTTAGCACATCAGTTACTGAACTAAACTTATTACGTTTATTCCAATTAGGATGATTAGCATTTTTACCTGATATAAATACATGATGCTTACCACGTTCTTGAAAACCACCAACTTTATCTTCAAAGAATGTAATTACATCTTTATATTGTTCAGGTAGATGTTTCAGTACAGGATCATTCTTATATTTATCAAATCCCATACCTACAATAAATCCATTAGGATTAACACCACCTAGTGACGGTTTTAATTTACCCCATTTACCTTTCGCTTCAGGATAGTCAGATAGTATAGCTTTAGCAGATGCTTTACTAGTACCATGTTGTTCTAATCGCACACCTAATGCTCTAGGTAAACCACTTCTAATAGATTGAGTTCCTATAGCTGCTGATCCACCTAATAGTGCAACTCCACCTATTTTCTTACCTACTTGAGATTTCTTCTTATCGGAGTTATCTGAGTCTTTGAATTGTGCAATAATCATAGTTGTATTATCTATTTAATAGTTTACTTAATTTAGGAACATCTGTATCAGTAAGAAAAAAGGAACGGCGCGATTTAGTGTCATTAAATAATGTTAGTTTGCGTGAACTACTAAAATCATCTAACATACCACTAAGTCTATCAATGTCAGCATCAGTTGGAGTAGTTATATTAGTTGCAACTTCACGACGTTTAGTTAACTCACTTTGATAGATGTCTAATATTGATTTATCTCTAGTAATAACCTTCTTTAACTTAGTTGCATAATCCCTATCTACAACTGATTCTACATTAAGTTCATTTACATCTACTTTAGGTAACTTAAAGTAATCTCTATATTCAATTATCTGTTTACGTAAATACTCACGTTCACTTTCTTTATTAAACTTACCTGTTTTAAATCTATTTAAACTAAGTAACAAACTATCTAGTTTAACTAACTCATTATTACTAACGTTATACTTCTGTAATCTACGACTAATAAGACTAATAGTTCTCTCTAATTTAACGTCGGTCAACTTAGCAGCTTCACTAGCAGTTTTATTAATAGTTGATTCACTTAGGTTATAAACCTTAGATGGTAATCTAACTCTAACTATATCTAATTTAATTGCATTGTTAATTACTTCATTAACTTTACTTGACTTACTAGATGCTTCTTTAACTATCTCTCTAACTACACCTGGAGTATTAGTTACATTAACGATTGGAGTTGGTACATTAACTGTAACTTCAGGTTTAATGTTCTTAATTAATGACTTAACTTCATCTAATGATCTTGCACCATTACGTTTACCTAATAGATATGCACCACCTAATAATGCAGTTCCAGTTGCACCTATAGCAACATCACGTATTCTATCTCTGATTGATCTATCGTAACTTCTAACTACTTTACCTTTCCTAATAAATGATTTAACTTTAGTGCGCTTGAAGTTAGTTGTATCTGACATTAGAAACATATTATTTCTTACCTTTATTAAGTTTACGTCTACGTTGTTTCTTATCTTTAGCATTCTTAGTTCGTGCAAAATCTGCCATTAAGTACATAAGTTTATTGATTAAGGTATCATATCTATTTTACATCTATTAATAGATTTCTTAATCCCATAGCTCTAAGTTTACTTCGCATTAAACCATTCTTATAATCACTAATAAACTCGCTAGTTAATACTGCCATATCATTACCTGTGTAATTACGTGCATCTAAACTAGTCAAACCTAACTTATTCTTAATTAACTCAAGTTGTCCATCTATTGCTAACTCAATATTATCTAATTGTCTAACATATGATTCAAATTGTTCATTACTTACATTCATGTAATTATAAAGTATAGTATTCTGTAACTCTTCTAAATCACGTTCTAATACTCTAGGATTAACTTGTCCACCAACAAAAACTTTTTTAACTTTATCAAATTTACCAATTAATTTATCTTGTAATCTTAATAGAACACCACGTTTACGTTTAGTGTACTCCAACTTAAATAACTCATTATCTAATAAATCATTTCTGATTCTTTTTAGTGTTGAATAATGACTAGTTTCACCTAACTTTAATGAAATTGCATTCCTTAATGTATTCTCAGATTGTATTATCTGATTATCTAATCGTTGGATAATAGGATTACTAATAATAACTTGTTCTGGAGTAAATCCAGGTGGAATTAATTCATCACTTAGCTTATTCAACCCTTCATCTATAATTGCTTTTCTAGCTAACTTCATTGATTGAATAGACGAATAAATCTTAGTATTAGCTTCTTCTATTTCATTAATATAATATTGAACTTCATCTACATCTTCTTTAAATTGAATAAGATTTTCTTTAGTTAACGTAGATTTAGTAATTGCTTTATATTGTTTAACTCTATCTGTTATATCATCTACTTTCTGCTTAGTAGTTGGAATTATATATGGGTTAACTAACTCATATCTTTCATCTATCTTAATAGCTTTATTAATAGAATCATCAATAACATTCTCGCGCCAATTAACTACATCTTCTAATACTTTATTTGCTCTATCAATGTTAATTGTAGTTGGTACACGTTCAGGTATTTGTAATGGAACTAATGGAACATCAATAATATCATCTAGTAATGTTTGACTTAATGCTTTAGTTGTAACTACGGCTGGTTTACTTCTAATAATATCAGGTATGTTAAGTGGAGTTACATTACTCTTCTTAAATGCCGCATACATAGCAGCAGTTCCTAATATGCCAGCAGCAGCCCATTTAACAACATTGTTATTAAGTAATGATGATATATAGATTGGTACATTAAAAGGTTCTTTAGTTTCAGATTCCTCTACACTGGTAAGAAAACACGAGCAATTTGCGTGAAGTAGTGGTTGACTTTGACTATTACTTAACAAGTCATCTATCTTAATTATTCCTTTACCATAACCATAATCATATATGGCGCGTTCCTGACATATTGGACATACAATACCATCCATCTTAAATGACTCAAGTTGTGGTGATCTATTAATTAACTCAGATAATTTATTGTATATTTTACGATATCTAGTATTATAATCGCCAGGAATCATAGCACGTTTATGTTCAATACTATTGTTCCACTTAACAAACTTAATACCTTGTTTCACATAATAATCAAGCCGTCCAAGATTATAAGCGTGTCCCATTTCAGTTATTGCAATACGTTTAGTACGAGCCTGATTATTCTTTAGTTTTCTTACCTTCTCAAGTAACTTGTCACGATAGTTTCTAATATCTTCTCTTGTATAAACTGCTTTATCTGGTAACTCATTAAGTAGTTTCTTATTACCGGGACTTAATGGTACTTCAGGATTATATTTAGTATTGCGAAATTCTTGTTGTTGATAACTTGGTATTTTAATTCCTGCTATTTCCTTACTTGGAATATCATCTAACTTACCTTTAATTAAATCAAGTTGTTTATTGTATTGTTCCATTTGTTTAGCATCTTCTCTAGTTAACATTCCACTAATGCGGCGATAATACGTAATATCTTTATCTTGTTTATTATCAGCAAGATATTCTGGAATCACTTGTTTTAACGTATCTTTATAACGACTATTTAGATCATTAGTTATAGTATTGATACGTTTATTTAAATACGATTTACCAAACTGAGTTTGTTCAAGTAATGGTACATCACCTCTAATAGATTCACTTTGACGACGTGATTCAATTGCTTTAACTGAATCTCTGATATTAGCAGGTATCTTATTATCACTTAACTTAGTTGTTTGTAAGTTCTGTTGTTGCTTCAGTTGTCGTTCAATTAAACGTTGTTCTCTAGTAGATATACCTTTACGTGGTTTAGCTTCACGAAGAGTTTCTATTCTACTATTAACTTCATTATTTAAATCGCGCGATTCATTACGCATTTGAATTAATATATCAGCATCACTATCATCAGGTGAATAACCTTTAAGTTTGCGATACTTAGTTACATTAAAGTTACCATTCTCATCTACAAATGCTTTATTCCAAGCATCTCTTCTTTTACTTGCGCTATCTAATTGTTGTTTAACTTCAGTTGTATTAACACGAGGTAATTGAACTTCAGGTGCTATATCTCTCGTAACTTCACCTAATTGTCCTAGTCTAATTAAGTTATCTAACTCATTATTCTTATCGTTAATTAAGTTATCTTTAGCTTCAATTAATTTAATTAACTCATTCTCACGATTAACTATAGTTTGAATAGCTCTAGCTTTATCTAATCCAGTATAAGTACCTCGTTTATTAATTGATTTTAATATCTTAGTAGGATTATATTCGCCCGACTTATCCTTATATTCAGAACGTAATCTAATTAATTCTGTTTGATAATCAGACTTTTCATTATTGAGTTGTTTTATTTCCTTACCTACTTTCTGTAGTGGTGACTCAAATTCAGCAATGTTATTAGAGTAAGAAAAAAGGGATGGCGGCGTTTCATCTATTGCATGAGTACGTCCGAGATTCCAACTATCATTCCATAACTTATTTAATTGATTACTGATAATGAGACTTAAGTTATCTTGTTTACGCGATAATGAGTTACCTATACTATTAGTTAATCCATCTGTAAATGCAGTAACTAACTCATCTTGTTCTTTAATGTACTTGTTGATGTTCATAATAAATAAGCCGCGATTAGTGGCGGCTTCTAGTGTTATATGTAGTTTAACTTAATTTAGTTATCCTTAGTTAGTTGTAATTAAGTTACTGAATTAATTATTAACAGAGTTTAATATCTCATCTTTAGCTTGCTCAGATATAACTTGATCTGGATATACTGGGATGTTAGTAAACACGTTATGTTCAATACTTTTAAACATTATATGAGGATAAGGAACATACTGTTGTAGATGAGCTTTATATGTGTCTACAAAGTTAGTGTTAACGTAGTTAATAAATTCAATGTTATTCATGTTGGCGTAGCGAATGACTTATTATATGCGGCGATAACTTCAGTTGTATACTTCTCAATAATTAAGTTCTGATATATCGTATCTAAATCAAAGTCAGTTATAGCTAATCTATAACCCATTAACTTATTACCTACATACCAAGTTAATTTAATTGTCCATAACTTAGATTCGTTATCGTAGTTATAAGTAATGTAGTTAGATGTATCTGGTTTAAGTTGTTCATAAATAACACCACTTAAACAACTTATTAATACTGTGTGTTTCATAACTCTACTTTACCTTAGTTAACTTAACTGTAACATCATTAATAAACTCATCTGTGAATAGATGTGAGAACTTATCATCTTTAACTTGCACATCTAAATACCATTCAGAACTGCGCCACTTATTTTTCTTACCTTTAACATAATACTCCTGACATAGTTGTTGTGTAGTTAGGAAACTCACATCATTCATCCTATCTAGTAGTAACTGTGCTTCATTAGTTATACCTAACGGTGATAGGAATATAAACTTAATGGGACGATTGAACTTATCAGCACATAGTTGATAATAACCTTTATCTCCTATAGTTTTAGCTATGTCATTTGTAGTTATCTTATTTAACTTTAACTCATATACTATAACATTACGTCCATTAGATTTAACGAAGTCAACTCTTCTAGTTTTAGTTGTTGCATTAATAGTATTGATTAGTGGATGTTCAATGTAGAATCTACCACCATCAGTACATAGATCAATCCAGTTTTTAATGCGAAATGCTAAGTCTACTTCATTACGTGGTGCAATTGGAATGCCGTGTACATTAGCAGATTCTTGTTCTAGTAATAATTGATGTGATTGTTGATACTGCTGTTTTAGTTGATATAGAGTTAAGTCAACTTTAGCAGCAAATTCAGGTGATAACCATTGGGCTATTCGTATTGCAACTATTTCATGTACCCAAGTTCCTTGTTCATAAGGATTACCACCTTTAATTGTTTGAACAAGTTCGTTACCCTTAATTCCGGTGATCGTGGAAACCTGTTCTATATAAGACTTTGACCATTTGTTCTCGAAAAAGTGATCTATTCTTTTACCACCTGCTTTGCACATTGCAGTTGCATTCCAATAGTTATCTGAAGTGCGGCGATAAATTGATTCGTTATTAAAATCAAAGGCTTTAACTATATTACTCATTAATTTTGTTCTCCATCATAAATTTAATAATTTGATTAATACCTTGAAATTCTTCACCTTGTTTAACTCTAATAATAGTACAGTTCAATTTAGCAATTAAATACTGTTCACGTTTAATATCGTTATCTTTAATATCTACGTTGTTATGATGTGTTTCGTCGTATTCAATAACTAGATTATATTTTTCATTATAAAAATCTAAATAATAATTATCTACTTTCTTTTGATATTCAAACACTAATAGGTCTTTAAATGTAGATTCTAATAATAATTTAAATTCAGTTTCGTCTCTTTTAAACTCATATCTAATACTATGTACATTTAACCATTGTTGAAAGTACGGTAATAATTTGTTATGAATCCATGTTCCTTGTTTAGTAAAGTTACCACCTTGACGTTTAATTACACATTGTTTTAAAATTTCAGACTCGACTGCTTTAATAGCTTTTTTAGTTCCTGCGTTTTCTAACCAATGTTTAACCTCTTTACCATGCTCTTTAGCAAGTGCTGTAGCGTAAATATATTCATCTAAATAGACATCGCTCATATTACTTATCCTTATTTTTTCTTACCTCTACATCATACTACAATAATTCAAGTTTTAGTTTAATGTAGTTACTAATTGATCTCTTCTCTAGTTCAGCCAACTTAACTAACTGTTGATATTGTTCCTCAGTTACTTTAAAGTTAACCATCTTAGTTGCTAATGTTTTAGTCATAATACACTACTTAATTAACTTACTCATCCACTATATCATACTAACTTAACTTAATTAATGCAAGTAGTTGTCATTTCTCATAGATCTATGTTATCTTAGTTATTAGTTAATTACATACACATAACTACAATGAACGTTGAACATTTAGTAGAAGTTGGTTCTAGAGCAGTTTACGATAAGCTCACTGACACTATTCCTAAGTACAAGTTACAAGTAGCTTTCATGGCTATGATTGAAGCAATTAAAGCAGCATCATTAACTGAGTCAGTTAGCATTAAGGGATTTGGTACATTTAGCACAACTGAAGTTAAGGAACGTACAGTTAGCACTATCTTTACTAAAGAACCTAAGTTAGTTGAAGCTCATAAGAAGGTTAGCTTCAGACCAGCTAAAGAATACAAGAGTAAAGCACGTTACGATAAACAGGGTTAATAGACGAAGTTATTTAACTACTGCAACATAAAGAAAAAGCACCTTCAATTAAGAGGGTGCTTATTTTTTTGGTCACTAACGTTATTATAACATGAACGCATCTGGTGGTAACTTACTATCTACATTTAATCTAGCTACGATACGACCAACTCCAATAACTAATGTTCTATCAAATGTATATTCAATTAGACAAGTTCCATCAGGATGATACGCCGGACTCATGAATGTTATCTCAGTTCTAGTTAATCTAGTTACTATTGCATTATCAAACTGATATTCGATGTTGTCTATAAACAGAGTTATATGAGATTGATCTGTATATGCTTTCTTTAATATCTGATTAATAGTCATAGTGTTATTCAAATAAACCTTTAATATAGTTACGAGTCACATTAACTGTAACACCATAACTACTATCCATTATATGTTCTCTTATTTCAGCACGAGTTGTATTACCTGGACTATCTGTAATAACTTGAAGTGGCATATAAGTAACGATGTTTGACGTAACTAGATGATTAAGTGCCATCTGCATACTATCAATAGCATCATCATTCTTACCACGTGGAAACATAGTAGCTTCTAGTAATAGTGGTTTAATCCAACTATGTACATTCTCATCTGGAACTAATACGTTACCTGCATTAATTTCTGGCACACAACTAAGGATACGTTGTTCTTTATCACCTTTAGTTATGAGTGGTATAAGTCCAGTTATGGTGCGTTTAAGTAATGCAATTACAGCATCTCCATTTGCACGTTGTTCAATTAACCTAGTTCTTATCATCGGATACTTATTACACAACTCAATTATGGATTCTACTTGTTTAAGTATATCCATTTTGCCATACACTAAGTCAATAATGTAGAACTTGTTATCCTTACGTCCCATAACTATAAGTGACGTATTATCGCTAGTTTCCTTATCGTTCATAGATAAATCGAATGCCATGCAAGTTGCATCAAACTGAGTTGGAAGTATGTACCAATTCTGCCACCATTCACGCCTAATAAGTCCACCACCGAGCGGAACTGGTTGTTGTTGATATTGACTAGCATAGCTCCATTCCTCGTCCTTCTTGAGCCTCTCAACCACATCTCGCGGAAATCGAATTGGTTCAAGTAATTCATTCTGATTAGTGCGCCAATCAGTCCAACCAATGCGAGTCCAGTATCTCTGAGTGTCTTCATATTCCATTGGGAGACATAGATGTTCCCAAACTCCTTCTTGTTGTAAGAAAAAACCAGTCATATCCATTTCACTAACCCTTTGTTGAACCAAGATGATAACACCTTCTGATTGGTTGTTTAAACGCGACATCAGAGTATTGCTGACCCATTGATTAACTTTATCAAGTGTATTCTTACTATATGCAGCGTTAGCTTTAACAGGGTCGTCAATTATAATTGTGTCTGCACCAATACCAGTGAAGATACCTTCAGGACATGATGTGGCGAATCTACGACCATTAGCATTATTCTCATAGTCATTCTTCATATTCTTATCGCGTCTGAACTCCCATGGTGTAGCACCCATATCGCGCCATACTGTAGCCATACCTCGCTTATACCAATCAGATTGCATTATCTGACGACTATGTACACTACCTTCTTCTGCTAATCCATAACCATAACTAACGTTGGCGAATTTAAGATGAGGCTGCCTTATCCAACAATAGGCTGGAAATGCTTTAGTTACTAATGCTGACTTAGCAGTTCTAGGTGGTACGTTAATTATAAGTCGTTTTATTTCACCAGTTAATGTTGCATCTAGATGTTCGGCTATTGCGTGTAGATGTTTAGCTGGTAGGAATACTTCACCATTGAATGTCTGCCAACTATGAGCTAGGAAACTGTAACTAGATTGATATGCTTGAACGTAACTTTGTTCTTCTAGTAGTGATTCTAATTCATACTGTTCATCCTTATTATCTAGTATCGCTAGTTCATATAACTTGTTCTCTATGTTAGCTAGTTCTTTTTCTAATTGTTCGCGGGAAGTCATATAATGTATGTGTAAGTTAATATGTTTTAATTATGGCGCGTAAATTAGGATCTAAGGATAAAGTTAAAAGAAAATCTAGAGGTTTGCTAACTAATACTGCTTTACTTGGTGGAGCTACTGCTATTGGTGGATACGTTGGAGGTAAAGATAGTAAAGTTAATTATTTAATGAAAAATAATTTAAAACGAACAAATAAATTATGGGACGCTCAAGGCTGGAAGAAAGAATTTCCTGATTCTTGGAAAGATGTATTAAATGATATGAAAGGTAAACCCGGTAAAAGTTATGCTAAAGAACAATTAAAAATAATGGAGAGTATAGCTAATTATTTTGGAAGTGGAAGTAGAAATAATAGATTTCCTAAAACTAATACTCGTAGATTAAACAAACTTAATAAGATTAGAAATGTATCCATTGGTAAAGGTGCGTTAATAGGTTTAGGCGTTGGTAGTGCATTACTTGGAGCTAATGAATTAAGAAAACGTATGAGTAAGAAAAAATAGTGTGTTACTATTAATTAAGTTAATACTACAAGGATAACAATGATTAGTAACAAAGTTACAATGCAACAATTACTTAAAGCTTTATCTCACATTAAGTTTAATGAGATAACTATTAAGGGTGATAAGTTTACAGCAGTTTATACATCACTTAACTTAAAGGTTGTAGTAGAATACCTTCAGTTAATTGCATTTACACCATATATTAAAGCAACCACTTATTTGAATAACGCAATTGTAGATACTTATACTACAGTTAATTTAAATGAATTTGTTAATTATATGAATGATGTAGTTGATTCAACTACAGTTGTTGATGTTAAAGATAAAGAGATAGAACGACTTAAACAACGTATAGTTGAGTTAGAACAGTTACTTAAGTTAAGTAACGTTAGATATATGGTAGGAACAGCACCAGTTAATGAACGTATTACATTAGATGAGTTAATTAGTAAAGTTAATACAGTTAATAAACCTATTGTATTTGGTTCATCTATTGATGATGATTTAATTAAACAACTTAAAATAGGGAAACCTAAATATGGTTATTATAGATCCGCCAACTTATGATGAAGTTATTGAAGATGTACAAGAGATAGTTGATGAATACTTATCAACGTTAGATGAGATAATCGAGTCATTAACTGAAGAAGACTGTTAAACAAAAAGCTACCTAGTTAATATGTTAGGTAGCTTATATTGTGCCGCTCTTGTACTTAGTATAATTTTATACTTAGGTTAGGTCGCGCCTTGATTAGATTGCTTCGTTGTCCTACCCTTTTTTTCTTACGAGATAGCATTACTTTTGTTTCAAACTCTGTTGAAATTTATTAATCCACTTAAATCTTTCATATTTTTGTTAACTAGTATTACACCTTTATCTTTATCTGTCATATTATTTCTAAGAGAATAACGTGTTTTACCATTATGTGGTTTTCCAGTATATGCTATTTCAATATAACGTTCAGATAAACTATCAGGATTTAATCTAGTTTCATTATTTAGATTTAAATCATTTGGTGTTGGTGTATTTTTAACATCTAACTTCCAATATGACGTGTCATCAATTAAATTATTTAAATCTTCATAATTTAAAATTTGACCATCTTTAAAATTTATAGCTGTTCTGTGTGGAAGAACTAATCTAACTACTGATTGATGATTATCTATTATTTCTTTAGGTGTAGTTAACTTCATTGGATCAACGATTTCATTTACTTTGTTAACTTTACGTGTACTTTGTCTAACTAATTTACCATTCCTTAAATAACTACGAACTCCTATAGTTGTTAATGCAACACCTCCTAGTAATCCTGCTCCTATCATTAAGTTACGTTTGAGATTGTTGTTCTTAGCTTTACTTTGTTTGAACTCCGCTATATCTGACATTAAATAGATCATGTTGTTATTTAGTATTGTTGTTATCAAGTTGCTTACGTATCTCAGCACGTCGTAACTCTAATTCTTCTTTAACTTTATCACTATCAGTTAGTAGTTTGTTTAAGTGAGCAAGTCTAGTTTTACTTACTTCTTTATTCTTACGCTCAGTTAATGTTGCTTCTTTAATCTCATCTAATAGTGATGCAGTATTAGGTTCACCTAGTATACTTCTTACTGTTATTACACTATCTTTAATTGCACCTATTATATCTTTGAGATCTCTTGGTTTAAGTGGTGGTAAATCATCATAACCTCCTGTTACGTATGGTTCTAGAAACTCTTCCATTAGTTGATTAGTCTTCTCTAGTATTCTTAGATGTTGTGCATCGAACTTACCGCTTTCTCCCATCAAGTCATCTAGATTAATTTCGGTATTCTTGATGCGTAGTTTACGTTTGAATTGAGTACGTTGTAATAACCATTTGCCACTTTGACTTCTATTTCTTATTGTTTCTAGTTTGCAACCATATTGTTGACATAGTTGTTCATGAGTTGGAAATGTCTTACGTTTAAGTCCAGTACCTGCATCTCTCTCATCTCTACCTTGTACGAACTCTCTTTCAATGATGTCCCAGGGGAATAGTTCATTTGCCATGACGTAATTATGAGTTTTATTATTACCTTAATTCTACATTGTATTAGTGGGGGTAATGGTATATATAGTTGGTATGTAGTTTTGAGTTAGTTGTGTAATGTATGATTTATGTATTTGTTTCACCCAAAATCCCACATTCCTCAACCTCTGAAACCCTTACACAGTAAGGGTTCTAGCCTTCAAAACTATATAGTAGAGTATGTAGTAGTTACTGTATATTAAAGAGGTGAAGGAAAAAAACTTCACAACGGTTAACTAAGTTAACCGATTGACAATCTATCAGTTCTATATCTAAGATATAGAACAACTAACGCGAGTTAGTAACATAATAGTTACTGCCGTTAATTTACCTTAATAGGAGATAATTTAATGAACATATACTGTATAAATGAAGTCGAGTATGACTTCGATGCGCTAAACGAATTAGATTTGTTTAGACTCGAAAGCCTTGCAGTGAACTGCAAGATCGACTTAACTCAACTGATTTCTGACACTGATTTTGCTTATCGCAAAAAAAGAGATAAATCAGGTTGGGAGCAATCTTTTGTTAATAGACTTATCGAGGCTATTGAGGATAGTGTCAGATAAAATTAACGATCTGTTAAGTTAATCAAATATCTAACTTGATTAACTTTACAGTTAGTTAATTACTACTAACTGATCGATAAACCTTTAATTAATAGGGAACTTGAACAATGAATACTACAATTGTTAATTGTATTGATGGTAGTTTTGATTTAGTAATAACTAATGAAAATAAAGGCGTTAAGAAAAACTTTATTTTCTTAGATTTAATTAATGAAGATCAAAAAACAATTCTAATTGAGGTATTTATTCAATTAAAACCTAATCAATGGATAAGTCTTTAGTTATTAAATACCAGTTACTATCATCTAGATTAGTTTAGATGGTAGTAACTGTTAGTTAATAAGAGTTTAACTACAGATACACAATTTAAAGGAATTAAGAATCATGACTAGCTTAACAACTGTTCAACTTAACTCACTCAGCGCAATTGAACGCAGCAAGATCAACAGTAATCGTAATCCGTTAAGTATGTCTTTCGGGGCATATCAACATACCGGCGTTGATAAAACTACTAATCTTGTTACCAAAAAACCTATTAGTTTGACAGTCAAGTTTGAAACTGAGTGCAACAAAGACGGGGATCTACTCCGTTTTAGTGTTTTGGTGAGTAACTGGATTAAGGCTGATAGCGGTACTAAGAACAGCGATGGTAAGTTTGCTAAACAGTTATGTGAAGAATTTGTACCGTGTAAAGTGTGGCACTTTTCAAAGCAGTGGGAATTGTCAGTAGAAATATTTTCTAACTCTCTATTCCCTACTGACGGTGAATTAGTAAATTATCCAGAAATTAAAAACAGGGCGGATCTTGCAGATATCTTTATCAGTGCTATTGATAGTGGTGATTTTGAGTTCTTAAAGACTGCTATAGATGATAAGAACAAATTAAGAGTGGTAACTGCTTATGATGACAGTGTATTACTACTTGTTGAGTTGTTAGCTGTATCTGAGTTATCAGATAAACCTTATGAAGGTGCAGGTAATCTAGAAAAATACAAATTCAATCCTATACCATTAGAAACTGCTTTACAATGCTTTATTAACGCTAGTAATACAGCTAAAAGAGTTATAGGAGTTGTGTCTAATGGTTCAGAGATAGCTAAACTATCAGGTTATGCTGATAAGAAACTAAAAGACAATGAAGCTAGACAAGCTTATGAAAGCGAACGTATCAGTTACATAGCTAATATTGCTGAGAAAGATAAAACCATTAAACGCGATACACTTGAATCATTAACACTCGATGAATTGAAAGTTAAGTTTGAATCAATTAAATAACAATTATGGCTACTAAGTTATTACGATTTAGTAGCCATTGTTGTTAGTTAATACTAACTAACATTACTCACCTTATGTTAACTCTAAGAGTTAATTAGAATCATGAATTACAACGAATTACCATACAATAAATTACAGAAATTAGCTAAACAACGCGGTATTAGAGCTAACATGAAAACTATGGAACTTGTAAAAACACTTGAGGATTATGATTTAAATCAAGTTAACGTTAGTAAGGTTAATGATTTAACTCTAGATGATTTAAGTGATATATTTTCACTATTTGATGAAGTTACTCCAGTTGTAGATACTCAAGTTAAACAAGTTACGACTAATGACGTTATTAAACCACAGATAACACGGTTAACAAGTTGTGCTACAACCGCCATATCTAAATGTATGGTCTGGCTTAACAATGCTCATGTTGACGCTGACAATATCCAAGTAAAGTTATCATCTTACAACTATGTGCAAGATGCTGTTAAGTATTTTAGAGATAACGATCCTAGTCGTTTACTCAACTCAGATATACCTAGTTTATATGATGTCAATATCATAGAGATAACTATGGAACAAAAGTGGGAATATATCTATGGTACTAAAAACGGTAATAAGATAGTGCGTATTCACAATGGTAAAGAGAGACAAGAATTAGTAGATGATACTAAACAAGTATCGCCCCCTAGATGGTACAGAAGACTACTATCTAAAGCATCTAAGAACAGAGAGATGAATCGTAAGGGAACTGAGTTTGCTATTAACTTGATTAGTCCATCAAGTAAAATCGAAAATAAACAAGCTAACGACTTTACTCCAGAAAAATTGATTTTCTGGAACTTATATGATCGTTTACCTATCGTCAATGAATCATTAAACTCAAGTGATCCAAATAAAGTTACTCTAACCGATATAACTTTTTGTCCTTATGTACATCAAATTAAGGTAAATGGTAAATTTGTAATCTCTTCATTACAAGTATTACCTAGTGAGAATAAAGTAGATAGACCAGTACAAAACTACGTTAATAAGTTCAAAACTGGACTACTAGCTAATTGGTCATTACCATTCAAGTGGGAACTATTTCCTAATGATTGGATGTATCAGGTAGACGCTAATAATGAACACTTGATGCAAGTAGCACTTGAAAACGACAGATTAGTACTTTATAAGTTAAGTGATAGCTTTACCCGTAAGATTGATCATGGTACTAAACAACTAATTGGAAAACATCATACACAATTAGACAATTCAACACTATATCAATCACGTACTAAGATCGCCGATCTTGGTACAGTGGAACTAATCACAATTAACGATATTCAATGGGTAGCTAGTATGCCACGTTATGAGTATTTAGCTATCATGCTTAACAAGTCTGGTAAGATTACAGCTAGTGAGTATGATAAGTATGATGGATTATCACTGACTCATGATCAGTTAAGTGTAGGAAAACGTGAGTTATGTAAGAAAAAAAGTATAGGACAATCCGTGACAGTAACGGGCAATTATGATCCCATTATTATCGTATCAGGTAAGGTTAAGCACGTCAAAAATAATGATAACCATAAATGGTTATCTAAAATATTCGATAGTGCACGCCTTAAAATGATTAAGGCTAATGTACGCGAGTTAGAAACTAAAATACAAAATGCAACTTATCAACAGGATACTAACTTAGCTGATAAGAGAACACGCGACTTTATAAGGACAATGACAACTACATATAAAGCATTGATTAGAAGTCATCAAGTAGAATTACCAGATAACCAACTCAACTCACTAGCTGTTAATATACTTGAATACTTAGTTATTAAGTTATCAATGGACAGAAAACAGCTAGTTGATACTAAACACAAGTTAACTATCAATGATAACCTTATGTACACTGATAACGCCGATTACAACAAGCGTATAACAGAATTTAATAAGTTAGTTTATAAAGTTAGAAGTTATCAAACTGATAAAGGTAATTCACACATTGAACAGGGAACTGGTAAGGGCTTGATAACCTATAAGATCAAGTGAACCGCCGAACTACTCATGTAACTAAAACCACCCCTAACAAGGTGGCTTTTTTGTTGCGTAGTTGTAATGGATTATCTTTTTTTTTTCTTACGGGAATTTTTTTCACGTCTTTTGATTTATTAAGACGTTAAAGATAATAATGTCTAGTTAAACATCCAATTAATTACAGGACATTAATCTCATGACATTACAAGAGTTAGTACAATATAAACGTGCTGCACTTGAGTTAAAACAATCGGAATATTTAGCTCAATCTCGAACTTTGTTTATAGAGCAATTAGTTAAGTTGTTAGGAATAGACTTAGTTGAGTCTATGGACTTAACAATTAAATCCCGTTATAAATGTCTAGTATTTGTTGACATTGAGAACGTTCAAGCAACATTTAATTATGGTACTACTAAGTTTCTCATTCAATTAGAGAATGACTACTTCAATATATGCAAATGGAATGGTACATCTGACATAACTCATGATGAAACCTGGAAGTTAACTGGTGATATTAGAAGTAGTTTAGTTAACTATTTAGCTAACATTAAACCATTTCATAACAACGAAATTTAACTCAACTTATTCTAACTTAAGGAACTTATGAACGACTTAATCAGCTTTATTAAAACCGACTCTACTCCAACAGTAGTTCAGTTAGCGTGCATTATCTTAGCTTATTATGCTGGATATAAGTATACGCTAGTTACAAGACAGAGTTCTAACTGGTACTTCACATTCATTGCAATGTTTAGTTACGCTATCGGTACATTAGTTAAAGCATGGTTCGCCATCGTGGTTAACTAGTTATTCAGTTAAGTAAGATTAGCGCAAGTTAGTCTTACTTTGCTGGTTAATTACTTAATCAGATAAACATTCAGTTACAGGTAATCAACGTAGTTAACTCTACATTAGTTACCTGTTGCTGGTAGTTAATACACTATCAGAACTTTCATCAAGTAAGAAAAAGAGAGATAAACATGACTCCAATAGAATCTAATCAAATTATCCAAGCATTTACCGAAGTCGTGAGAAACCAAGATTATGTTTTTTCGGACGTTTCTTTAGATGCTATCACAGAATTACAAAAAACTATCGCTGGTATAGAAACTGAACCTCCTGAAGTAGTTGCAGAAGCTATCCGTCAATGGTATCTTGACTATGAAAAAGTTAGAAATGCAGTCTTTTTAGAAGAACGGGAAAGGGAAATTGGTAGAGTCCCTAGAACTAAACCAGAAAACACCTTAGAAAATCTCTACCGACTTTTACAAAAGGACGTAGAAAAACTGAAAGAAAAAAAGACACGAGTCCAAAACTCCCCATCTGAGGATATAATGCCGACCGAAATCACAAAACAACACTAATCATTCTGTTCAGCACTTAAACGACCTAAGCACGTCATTAAACTGCTGTTGTAAATACTGAAGAGGGAAACAACAATGATGACAGTGGGTGGATACACAATTTTAAAAGGAAGTGTTCTAGCGATAGATACATCTAACATAGTAATGGTAGTTAGACGTAGTAACTACTTCATAATTACTACAGTTATTAATACCTTTGTAGTATCTAAGGTTGATATACCTGTTATAACAGCATTAGATCACTATGAAGATGATAAGTTCTATGGTGCAGTAAAACTACATTACTATCATTAGTTATTCAGCAACATCTATCAAATGCGAGACTTGATAGATGTTGCTGGCTAATTAGTCAGATAAACATCAAACAAAGGAAGGAAACAATGCAAACAACAATGATAGTAGATGGTTATTGCTATAACCTGGTTGAATACGCTTACACAACAAACCAAGGGGACTTGGTTGGTTATTCCAAGTCCCCTGATATTAAATTTGCTGGGGAAATTAAAGAAATACCTGACGATCATGAGTGGCTAACACCATTGACTGCAATTGAACGCGCCCCATTAGGCGACACTTTCCTGATGGAAGGAGTGGAAGGAGAAGCGGCTATTACCCGCGCTGATCTGGAAAAAGAACTGGAAGAAGAGAAATGGTTAGAAAGCCGTCGAGTAAAACCAGGTTGGCAACCTTTTATTACCGTTTAACCCACCTGATGATGGACGGCTGGCTACCGTCCGAAACTACCACCTGGTAGTCGTGGGAAGTCACTTTACACACACCCACTTAGGAGTAAGCAATGATTTATTCTTTTATTTCACAAGAGTTTAACGAACTTTTCGGGATTAATCCCGACTATAGCTACGAGCGAGAAAGTCGAGGCAATACTTTTGACTTTTATTTGGAAGAAAATGGAAATTATTTAATTGTCGAAGAGATAGAATATTGTTTCGATGACAAAGATGTAGTTAACACGACTGAGATAGCCTTAAACAAAGGCGATCAAATTATCGCTGCTTCAGTTACCGGACTGACTTTAATTAAGTTAACAAACCTCGGAATTAAAGTTTTATTGCTTGATTCCGAGTTAGTGGACTTACCACTAACAGAACAAACAGAAGACATAAAAACAAAGATTGTCTATTCGTTAGTTTCTTTAGATGACTAACGGTATCCTGTGGGGTGTAATCCAGTCGCCCCTAATAATTTCCCCACTCTACCCCGTGGGGAGTCCCCACCATACAACACTCCAGTTTGGGGTTGTCCGCCAAGACTGGAAAGAGTGGGAGGGTTTAGAGTTCCAAGCCACAACTTTATATGAAGCTTGGAACGGCAAAATACAAGCTGTAGCTGTCAAACTTCCTGATCATATTCCCTGCGCTAACAAATGTCCTCACATATCTGTTAGTTGGTGTAAAGGCATAAAGCCCTATGAATCGAACCTGATGCTGTCATCTAAGTTTGACTACAGACTGTTCAAGCAATCTGTAAAGATGAAAATAGAGTTTTTAGAGTGGATAGAATAAAGCGTCTACAAGGAATAAAATACGCATGAAAAACATTTTTGTTGAAGATTTAGGAAATGGTGTGATATTGGAAATGGCTGCAATCCCCGGTGGCACTTTTATCATGGGTTCACCAAAAGAAGAGGAAAATAGCATGGATAGTGAACGTCCACAACATGAAGTTACAATAGAACCCTTTTTTATGGGTAAATATCAAGTCACCCAAGAACAATGGCGATTTGTGGCACAGTTACCCCAAGTGAACCGTGATTTAGAGCAAGATCCGTCTAGATTTAAAGGTGATAATCGTCCCGTTGAGCAAGTTTCTTGGGAAGATGCGGTTGAGTTTTGCGATCGCCTTTCACAATATACAGGTAGAACCTACCGTCTTCCCAGTGAAGCTGAATGGGAATATGCCTGTCGAGCCGGAACTACCACACCATTTCACTTTGGAGAAACGATAACAACGGATTTAGCTAATTATGATGGTAATTCCACTTATGGCGATGGGGTTAAAGGAGTTGATAGAGGAGAAACAACAGCAGTAGGCAGCTTTGGAGTAGCCAATAATTTTGGATTATACGATATGCACGGCAATGTATATGAGTGGTGTCAAGACCATTGGCATAATAATTATGAAGGTGCGCCAACAGATGGAAGCGCATGGTTAAGTAACAAAAAGGATAGTAACAGAAGGCTGCTGCGCGGTGGTTCGTGGTACTACCATCCTGACTATTGCCGTTCTGCTTATCGCAACGCCTTCAATCTCGACTACTACTACCTCAATATTGGTTTTCGGGTTGTGTGTAGTGCTATGTGCAGTAAATGGAATCGTTTAAGTAGTGAAGAACAACAAAAATTCATGAACTTAGAAGAAATAAAAGATTTGGCATTAGAAGACTTAGCTAACGACACTCAACTAGAAATGGTGGCTATCCCTGGGGGGACTTTTATCATGGGTTCTCCAGAAAATGAGGAAGGTTATCATTCTTCTCAAAGTCCACAACATCAAGTTACTGTTCCCCCGTTTTTCATGGGTAAATATCCAGTTACTCAACAACAATGGCGAGTCGTGGCTGCCTTACCAAAGGTTAACATTGATTTAGAATCTGATCCATCTTGTTTTAAAGGTGATAATCTGCCTGTTGAGTGTGTATCATGGAATGATGCTCAAGAATTTTGTGCCAGACTTTCCCGAATGGCAAATAAAACCTATCGTTTACCTACTGAAGCCGAATGGGAATATGCTTGTCGTGGAGGAACTACTACCCCGTTTTATTGTGGGGAAACAATTTCTACAGATTTAGCTAATTATAATGGTAACTACACTTACGGGCAGGGACAAAAAGGAGAATATCGAAAAAAAACCACAGAAGTTGGAAAATTTCCCGCCAACCCTTTTGGTTTATATGATATGCACGGAAATGTGTGGGAATGGTGTGCAGATCCTTGGCATGATAATTATACAGATGCACCAGCAGATGGCAGCGCATGGTTTAGTAGTGATGATAAACTAAGTGACAAAACAGGACGCGTTGTACTGCGGGGCGGTTCTTGGTACTCCTATGCTGGGGGCTGTCGGTCTGCGTATCGCAATGGGGATTCGCGCGGCATTCGTGACAGCTACTGCGGTTTTCGGGTCGTATGTAGTGCTATGTGCAGTAAATTGAAATAATTTAGTTGTAAATTTATTAAAAACTAAGTTATGATATTACTAGCTAATATCGAAAGATCCCTTGATACTGCGTCACGTAGTTTACGGTATTGGCTGGTATGCGGAGTATGAGTTTAAGGGGTTTACTCATTCCGTAGGCACTGGGTCTCATCAAGACACCTCAGAACACCAGTAGTCTACACCGTGATCAGGGTGAAAGTCCTGGCTCTAGAGCTAAAACATAAAGAAGGTCACTATCACGGTTGCACAATGTTCGGACATCTAGAGATACCAGGTAATGTCCCGACAAGTCAAGTGACACCACCTAGCAATAGTTAGGATCAATGGTAAGTAATTAGTTGCACTGAGTTAACAACAAGTCGCAACGTTAAAAAGACTACTAGTAGTAGTAATGTTAGGTATTTAGGATAGATCTATCTAAATTTCCTAGAACAGTGTAAGGGGCGAGTTAGTGAAGTATCTTAGTATACTAAGTATCTTAATTAGAGAGATATTTAGTTAAGTAAGAAACAACTAGCTCAATTAATAGTTGCTTTAGTTCCTGTAACTTGTCCATTATAAGTCATTTAAGTTTGCAGGATTTAGTGTTACTATTCCAAGTCTATGTAAGATCAACCCATTCTATGCTCAGTTAATGAAGTTACGTTATGTAGCGTTAACTGAGTTAAGTAAGTAATCATTAATTAGAGGAGTTTAGATCATGCAGTTAACTATGATGCAATTGGAGATACTGTTGATGGAGTTAGTGCAAGTAAAGATAAAGTATTCATTAACTTAACTAACTCTACATTAAGTTACAGTTATGAGTTTTATTCATTATCTAAAGGTATGTTAAGTAGATGTTATCCACTTACAGATATCTTAGGTAAGGTTATCTTATCTATAGTTAATGAAGATGATGTAACTATAGTTATTACATTTAGTGATAACTATTCATTGTTAATTAAGTTAGTTTAGAGTTAACACAATTAGGAGACTTAGAGTTATGCAATTTAATGAATTTAAAGTATTGTTTCAAAGTAACTTCAATAAACTCATTGAAGAACAAGTTCGGTTATATGTAACTGATGTTAATAAGAATGAGTTATGGGATGCTTATTTAAATGCGTTTCCTGATGATGAACGTCAAGGATTTAACTGTAACTGTTGTAAATCATTTATTCGTAACTATGGTAATGTAGTTGCAATTAAAGACAATCAACTTAAGTCAATTTGGAATTTCACTGTAGATGACGTTATGTATGCAGGAGTTATAGCTGCATTAGATAAGTTAGTTAGTGAATCTAACATAACTAATGTATTCATAACTAAACAATCTAAGTTAGGTACAGATCGTAGTTTAACTATTGATGTAGAATGGCAACATCTCTATTATGAGTTACCTAGTACATTAGTAACTCAATCTTTTTTAACTGAAAATACATTAATGCACCTTAAGCGAGTTAAACATAGTGTATTAACTTCAATACTAGATAACATTAGTATTGATGCAACTGAAACACTTCTATCATTGATTGCAGAGAATCAACTATATAGAGGTGAATCAAATAAAGCTAAGTTAAATGAGTTACTACGTCATCAACAACAGTATGCTAACTTAACTGTTAATAAGGTTAACTACTGTTGGAGTAACTGTGATACTTACATCACTGATTTACATGATACATCATTAGGTGACTTATTAATTGAGTTAACTAATGGTCGTGATCTAGATGCTGCTATTAGATTTTACGAGAGTAAAGTATCTGGCGGTAGTTACATGAGAACTAATCAAGTTATCTCTACTAAGAAACAAGTAGAGGAAGCTAATAAGTTAGTTGTAGAACTTGGTTTAGAAGCAGCATTAGATAGGAGGTTCTGTCATGAGAGTGATATTAACATTAATAATGCTCTGTTTATTAATCGTAGTCAGAAACTTAATACTAATGTATTTGATAGCATCAGAGATGCTGTTCCTGTAAATCCTAAATCATTAGTTAAGTTAGATGAAGTTAACATAGATGAGTTTATTAATGATGTGTTACCTGGTGCTACTAATGTTGAGTTACTACTTGAATCGCACCATAGTGGTAATTTAGTTAGTTTAGTAACTGCTGTAGATAGTGCAGCACCTACATTATTTAAGTGGGATAACTCATTTAGCTGGGTTTACAATGGCGGTAATGCTGATAGTATGCGTGAGAGAGTTAAAGCAGCAGGTGGACGTGTAGATGATGTAGTTAGTAGGTTTAGTATTCAATGGAATGATAATAATGCTAACATTATTGATTTCGATGCTCATTGTATAGAACCTCTTTATTGTGAGATTGCATACAATAATAAAGTTAGTAGAAATACTGGTGGCTCGTTGGACGTTGATATACGCGTTCCTAGAGGAGTTGCAGTAGAGAACATAGTTCACATAGATCGCCGCCGAATGCTGGATGGTGAATACACATACTTTGTTCATAACTATTCATTTCGTACATCTAATGGCGGATTTACTGCTGAATTAGAAATAGATGGTACTCTTTTTTCTTACGCATATAATAAGAATCTTCGAGGTGGAGAGACAATACCTGTAGTTACTGTTAAATTCGACAAATTAAAAGGATTTACTATTGTTAAATCACTTGATAGTAGCGGTTCTAGTGTGTCATCTAAGGAGATATGGGGTATTAAGACTAATTTATTCCATAAGGTCAATCTAGTTAGTTTATCTCCTAATCATTGGACAACTGCTATCGGTGAAAAACACTATCTCTTTATGTTAGAAGGATGTGTTAATTCAGATAATCCTCGATCTATCTTTAATGAGTATCTTAAGTCTGAATTAGTTCAGCATAGTCGTAAGGTATTTGATGTACTTGGTGATAAGTTAAAGACACCATCTTGCAGTAACCAATTATCTGGAGTTGGATTTAATTCAACATTACGTAATAACTTTGTAGTTAGAGTTAATGGTAATAGAACTATGAGAGTTAAGGTATAACAGTTCCTGTGGTTCACACTCATCCAGTAAAAGTGTATTAATCAATCAATTAGGAGAATCTCATGACTGCAACATTAATTGAAAAGTCTGTTCGTTTAGCATTACGTTACTCTGTTAACGGTAAATTAATATCTACTGAAGACTTATATAACTGTAAGTTACCTGACTTAGATGTAGCTTATAAGGAACTTAATCGTCAATTGCGCGAACAAGTTGAAGATGGTTTAAGTGATGTTAAATCTCAGTTAACTGAACAACTTGAATTACGTCGTGAAGTAATTAAGTATGTTTACGCTACTCTCACATTTGAAGCTGTTGAACGTGAAACAACTAGAGTTAAATTAGCTAATAAGGTTCAACTGAAGCGACAGTTATTAGAAGCAATACATGAAGATGACCTTAAACAACTTAAAGAATTAAGTAAGGAAGAGAAGATTAAAATGCTGGAACAACTAGGATAGGATAACTAACTGTAGTTAAGTAATTTAACTACAGTTCAACTAAGTTTATGTACACACTACACAATGAGGATGCACGTCTTCTTCTAACTAAACTTAACAAGGAATCATATAATGAGTTTCTCTTCTCATGTGATGATGACGATGATGTAATTATGGAGGAATTAGAATGAGTTTAGATGTTTGGTTAACGATAGATGAACCAGTTGTAGTTGTATCTGATGAAGTAACTACTACTGAAGTGTTTACTGCTAACATAACTCACAATCTAAATACAATGGCTGAATTAGCTGGATTGTATGAGTGTTTATGGCATCCAGAAGTAACTAATGCTAGTGAGTTAATTAAACCTCTAGCTGAAGGGTTGATTGAATTAATTAGTGATCCTGATAAATACAGGAAGTTAAATCCCGCTAACGGTTGGGGTAAATATGAGGATTTAGTAAAGTTCGTAAGTAGTTATCTTAGTGCTTGTGTTATATATCCAGATAGTAGGATTAATGTTAGCGTATGAACCACAAGACATTCAAATTGTAAGAAAAAGAGTAAGTTGATGAACACACCGATTCTTATTAGGAGTATAATGAAGAATTTTGAACTTGAATGCGGCGGTATTAATCTTGAACGTTACACAGCATGGAAACCAATTATTAATGTAGTAACAGATCAAGATGGTAAGAAAATATTAAGTATAGCTATCAGAATACGTGTTGATGGTGAATACTATTATGTTAGAGGTTTAATTGAATGTCTTAAGCTATTGGAGAAATTAAAAGTTGATAATGCTAAATTTATGAAGTTATTCTATGACACTGTAGATGATAACGATTTAGATCGTGTTGAGTTAACTTGTGATGAATTATTTGCTATGGAGAATCGTAATGAAGTTAGATCCTGATGAAAGAGGTAATGGAGAAGAAAGTCCAACTATACCAGCACCACAAGGAGAAGATGAAGATGAATAAATTCAATATCGGAGATAAAGTTACAATCAAAAACCTAGTTTCTGTTTATGAGGTAACTCGTATTACAAGAGATTTACGTTATGTGCTTGAGAGTGATGAAGTTCAGACTGAAATTTATAGTGCTAGTTGGTTAAAGTTGTGGAAACCACCTGTTTTTTCTTACTTTCATCCACATTTAGGATTACATGATTGGGAAATTGTATCTGAAAGTAAGAAAGGTGATGTGCATATTCGATCAATTACTAATCCTGAGAATATTTATTGTAATGTTCCACTAGCATTAGTTAAACATTATCTAGGAGATAAGTATGTCGGATAAACGATTAGTTGGAATTGAAATTGTAATTAAAGATGGAGTTAAGACTACAACTAGTAGTTATGCAGATAAAGATACTCCACCTGAGAAGGTAACTGAAACTAAGATTGAAGTTGAGGAACATACGGGGAAGATTGAGACTAGTAATATCAAGTTTAAGTAACCATATAGATTATCAATTAAGGTAGCGCAGCAATTAAGTTGCGCTTTCTTTGTTGGTCAATTTATTTAGAGGACAATGTTATGAGCTTCAAGATCGCCGACAAACCATACGAGTTAACACTAGATCATCTGATATATGGTCTAGATAAAATTAAACTTACTAGACCAAATTACGATACTAAAGCTGCTGTTAACAAAGGTAAGAAAACAGAGTTGTATCTAGTTAACATTCTCAAGTTACTTCAATTAGATGAAGTGTATCTAGTTGAAAATTACACCATACTTGATTCTGTATATCAAGTAGACATTGCAGTTAAACGAAATGATCAATGGCTTGGTTTTCAAGTTAAGTCCAGCGAATATGCGTTTTATCAACATAGAAATAAATCTAGTGTAGGTGTAGTTCAATGTACATCTGATACGGAATCACTTAAATTATTAATTGAGTTATCTAAATGGTTAGATGTACCAATTAAAGATAGTGTTATTGAGGAGTTACGTAAATGGAAACAGGTTAAACAGATGGAAATTAAATCACGCACAGATCTCCGATTCAAGTCATTTCCTGTAGATTGGAAACTGCTAACTCTACTTAAGTTAGTGCGATTTAATAGTGAACTATTAGTTTATTAGGAGATTGACAATGCCAATACTATTTATTTTCTTACTTGGTACACTATTTGGATTATTTCTATCCAGTGTAATTGATTTACTTTCTAAAATATTAGGAGAATAACATGAGTAACGTATTCGCTAGACCTGCTAAACCCGGTACATCTGTAGTTGATAGATTCGAGTTACGTGAAGTATTCATAGTTGGAGATAAACAGTTTCTAACTTATGATGAAGCTGTTGAATTAAGTAAACCAATTAAACGTGCAATCAAGAAAGTAAAGGTGTAATTAACATTCAACTTAACGAGGTAACTAAGTTAAGTAACTACTATGGATTTAGGATTTAACATGGAACAATGTGTAATATGCGGTAGTGGTATAAAATGGCAGTCCTTATTAGTAAAGGAAAACCTACATGAGTATTGAATCAACTGAAACTGTAAAAAGAAGTTATGCTATGACTAAAAATTCAAAGTATGTAGTTAAGAATACTAAAACAAATAAGTATTATAAAAGAGGAACTTTAGAATGGGGTAATTCTCCTAATGACGCTACTACATTCCTTAACTATGAAGATGCTTGTGAAGTTTGTACTTACTATCCCGACACAGAAGTAGTAGAATACTGGCAAGCATTACAAAAATATTTACCTGAAGCTTGGGAACAATGGAGAAAGTTAAATGAATAAGTGGGCTACTAAAGTTACTTTACCTGATGTTGATTTAGAGAACACTAACTTAACCTTTGTCACTTTTGATAGATTAGGGAGATTTGCTATACGTCAATTAAACAAACATCAAGTTAAACAACCTACATCATACAAAGACATTCTAAATCTGTTATGATTAACATCTTTAACTCATTTATTAAGTTGCAATTATAATGCACTTAATTAACATTATTTAACTACTGTTCAATTAACTCATTCTAACTGGAGATAACATGATTTACTTCGCACTTAATCTAAATGCCGCAATTGTTTCCATTCTACCTGCTAACTGTACATTAAGATATCAAGAGTTTAATGCACTTCTTAATAGAGAGCAATTAGAGAATGCTATTAACTTGAGTTACACTAAGTCTCGCAAAGTTAAGTTAATTAAAGATACGTTATCTATTGATATAGGTAAGCGTAAACGAGGTATTAAATCTTTAGTTAAAGGTGATGAAGTTATCGTACCTAATGTAAATGATGGTAAACTTACATTCACTAAGTTCACATTAGTTTAGTTGATGTAGATTATGTATTAGTTAATTGATGTACCTTAACTCAATTAACTAATAGTTCACTTGTAGTTATTGGAGTTAGAAATGAACGAATATAAAGGTTACGTATTAACTGATATAACTATTAACTCAGATATGAGTTTAACTGGAAAGATTTACTATGGTACAGAATTTAAAGACGTAATGTGTGCTGCAAATGCAGAAACTCTTCTTTTTAAATTTCATAGGTTTGTAGATAATGATATTCTGAAACAATCTGAACTAACTAACTGCCAGTTGTCGGAGGATGAATTAGTTGATTTGATAGTCGGAATTACGGGGTTGGATGATTGGTAGTAAACTGAATGTACATAATTAAAGACTCGTTGACTGGCGAGTATTGGCGACAATCTAGAGCGTCAGGAACACAATGGGGTAGGTGGTCAAAGAAGTTATCTAGTGCGCGTGTTTTTAAAATGAAACATCATAGTAGTAATGTATTAAAAGCATTACTAAATGACAAATCGCGCCAACCAGTATTAGTTGAAGTTCAATTAGTTGAAGTAGTTAAATAAGGAGAATCTCATGAAATTAACATTACAAGCTGTAGGTGCGTTAGTATTAACAGTTAGTGTTTTTGTACTAGGAGGATGGTTACTTCAAGTTATTATAACTAAATGGTTATTAACATTTGGTATCACAACTCAAGTTGATTTATGGTTATGTGTACTAACTAATTCATATCTGGTTGGATTATTTAGCACTAACAAGAAATAGTTAGTTATGTGGGAGTTCTATACTCCCCCATTAATATTCAATTATCAACTTTCTAAGTCTGAATTAATAATTATTAGAGGACTAAATATGCTATACCAAGATATGCTCACGTTAGCCGCTATCAATTTTAACAAGCCTGAATTAGCAGAATTAGCTCGTGGATTAACACCTGAAGAATGGCGCAGTAAGAGAATAGGTAATAAGAAGTTAAGTAGGTATTTATTATCAATTGGATTAGATAATAAGAATGTAAGTGATTTATTATCAGCTACAGTAACAAATTCTACTACACGTATAGTAAGTGATGAAGATACCTGTTGCAATCAAGGTAATTCGATTTACTATTCATCATGCCAAGCTACAGATGATCGTGCCAAACATAATGCTAATTCCAGCATGAATAAAATAGATGGAGATATGAAGCATCTAGGTAAGACTCTATTTTTCTGGGTAGCTGGAGAATCTATGTCAGTAGATGGTAAAGGTTTCACCGCAAGAGCTAAATTACGTATAATGTACAGTGATCCTGATCATACTAAGATATTTGGTTTATGGTTAGAGAATATATACGGTAATGCTCTGATATTATTAAGTAACTTTAATGACTTAAATGAGTGGTGGCATGGTACTATGCAACAATCTACACCAGTATACAAACATTGTAATCATAGATCAAATATTCCAGTATTTATTCCGTCAGCGGCTAACGGTTATCAAGATACAGCGTCAACTAGTACCTATTATTATCAGCTAGTAATGAATGAATCATTACTAGCTAAAGCCTACAAGATGAGATCAAAGAGTTCTAAGACATATCAATACCCACTAGCCGACGTTAAATTCAATCCTCAGAATTGTGAATTTATCTTACCTGAAGTAGTAGATAAACCATGGAGAGGTAAGATAGATAGTGATACGCGTCGTTACATTAATATGTTAATTGAGTTATTTGGATTTCCTAAATCTAGTGAGTTTGATAAAAATAATTTTTATCGCACTAACTACATAACATTTAGATACGAGAATAATGTTAAAGCGGTACTATATTTTTGTGGTACTAGCTATAGTCTACATTACGATGGACATTATCTCATAAGTTATTACCATAATATCTTACGTGTAACTAGCACGCATAGTGGTTTCTATATAGCATGGGATATAGAGTATTATCGAGGATTAAGTAAAAATATATTAGATTGCATAAATGAGGAGTTTGATGAACTTTATGAATCAGCTAATAAAATTAATTAACGAGAGTAAACGTACTGACTGTAAATTAGTTGCGAATTACACTTGGTCAGTGTTGTTCCATTATGCAATTAGTAATCCTGATTATCTGATACTAATAGAATCCGATGGTGTAAATAAGAGAGGTGATTTAATTTTAATTAAAGATGGTAAATGGGGAGCTTGTATACCAGTAACTAAACTTAAACCCGATGTTCTTGGATTTTGCTATAACTCAATAGGTAAGAAATATTTCAGTTATGTAACTAGAAAAAGACAACTAATTACAGTTAAACGCCGCATTCATAAACGCGATGTTAAACCATGCCTACCTGGACAAACTGAGTATTTGATGAGTAAGTTAAGTGATTTGTGTCCACACTGGTTCCATATAGCTAAGAGGTACTTGATTAATGTCTAATAGTAGTAGTTGGTATACACCACCATATATTTGGGATAAAGTTAATTCAACATTAGGTGCAACTTTAGATCCATTTCCTCCTGATGGTACAGGCGGCTATGAATTAGATTGGACTGGTAATGTATATTGTAATCCGCCCATTCCTGCTAGTCGTGCGGCAATTAAAGCAATTGATACATATGAGAATGATAAGAGTGTTAACATCATATTTGCTGGTTACAGTGAGTCTGTATGCTGGCAAGTACCTGAACTTGAAACCTATGTTCATGTTAAGTGTCGCAGCCGTATTAATTGGATAGATGGTAGAACTGAGGTTAATGGTGTTAGTAACCCCAATTATCTCCAACCAGGACGTAATCCGGCGCATTACTCTTCTTTTTTCTTACTAAGTCAGGATACTGCGATAATTCAACGCTTCATAGACAACTTTTCTGATATGGGAGTGATTAAATATGCGACAATATATAATCAAGGTTATAGATTGGCTTGAAGATTTAGCAACTACACCGTATTCATGCGTCGCATCAAAGAATTAAATAAATAGGAGTTTCCATGTTAGATAACTTAATCAATAAGCTCAAGAATGATGGATTTATTAATGTAGATGAGTTTGCCGATACATTTATGTTGAGCGTATTAGCTGACATCCCAATCATCTATCATGGTGAAGGTGGATATGGTAAATCAGAGATGTTAATTAGTGCATTATCTCTGTTCAATGGACGTTTCGGAATGCTTGAATGTGATCCTGAAACAACTAGTGCTGCTATTAAAGGTGGCGCAATTGCAAGAACCATTAATCAAGAAGGTGGTAGTTTAACTGAAGCGTATTACAATGTGGCTAATTCGCTACTACAGCATGACTACTTCATGTTAGAAGAAGTATTAGATGCGAGTTTCAATGCACTTAGTTTCCTGAAGGCTGTGATTACAGGTAAGAAAATACATATTAATGGTGATGAGATCATTAATAACTGCAAGATTCTAGTATGTGCGACTAACATTAATCCCACATCTGTAACATCTACAGTACGTGAGAATCAACGTAATAGTTGTGCTGCATTTCTTCAGAGGTTCATGATAGTTGAACATGGTTGGAAATCTCATAATGCTAACGATTATGTTGCATTATATCCATCAGTTAACGAATTACCAGTTGTTCAATTTGAGTTAACTGACATTGATAAATGGCGTAATGATGTTAAATTAATTGAATTTAATATTGACTTATGGCGACTATTAGCTAAGTTAGCTGAAGATAGTGCTAATAGTGGTAATACTGTTAGTCCTAGAGCATTTCAATGGACAGTGCGATTAATTAAAAGTGCTGCATTATTGCGTGGGTCTAATGTAGTTGAGAGATGCGATTTCAGAGTTATTGATTATCTAAGTTACTGGAGCGTTGATTGGGATGAAGTTGATGAAGCAATTGAGGAGATTGAATTGAGACAGGTATCTAATGAAAAGTTAGATAACTTTAGTAGTAGATTAGTTACAGCTAGACGTATGTTTAATACCTCTGTTAGTAACTATTACAACTATGCTGTATGTCACACATCAATCAGTAAATTGTATGATAAATTTTTAACTACAGTTACGTATGATGATGATACTGAAGTTAAATACAATGAAGTTAAGTTAGAATTTCGCACACTTCTAAATGAAGTTGCTATTGCACGAGATAACTTAATGGTTGCAATTCAACTATGAGAACTATCGCACATCTAGATGCAGTTACTCCAACTACTGATGAAATGGATGTAGTTGCTGCTAAATTCGACATTTATAACTATTGTCCTACTTTAGTTACTGATATGTTTAATATGTTAACTGGAGGTACATTAACTTCAGTTGAATATATGCAGCAACAGTGTATAGATAACATTGATTATGAAGTCAATGTTCAATCTTTCCTAGAGAAAGTACCATCATTAGCTAGTAGTTTATTGGGATCTCCATTAGAACAAGTATTTAACATACTTGAGTTATTAGCTAATGGTGAAACTGGTGATGATAATAGTAATAGTGAATTAACATTACCAATATTCAATAATAATCATGAGGTAAGAAAAAAGGTTAAGAGTATTAAGGAAACTGTTAAATCACTGGGACGTAGATCCGCCGATGAGAAGTTACTTCTATCTGGTGAAATCAGTTATAAATTAGCTGAGGTATTACGTGCTAGTGACACTCTTGATAAGTTAGGTATCATAGATACTAGTAATACTATGATCGCCGATTCTACTGGTGAATACTGCGAAACTAGACCTATACGCGGATTTGATGAACTTAATCTAATCAATCCAATTGAGTTGATTAATCCAGTTAATTATCTCAGTTATCGCATCATTAATAATGAATCTCACATTATTGAACGATATCGGAAGGAGGATAAACTTTCATTTATAACGCTAATATGTGATGTTAGTGGTTCTATGCAACATGATAACAAGATGAATAAGGCTCTTGGTATCATATTCAACATAATTAAGCGTGTCCAATCGGGTGAGTGTGAACTACTTTTTTCTTACTTTGAGAGAACTTGTTTCGATTGGTATCACGTAACTAAGGATTCAGATGTTACTAGTATCTGGAATGCTATCTATCATACATCATTTGATAAAGGGGGTACTGATGTTCAGAGGTGTATTAAAGAGGCTATTAGTAAGTCTAGAGGTGTAATATCAACTAATAAACAACTAATTGTAATTAATGATGGTCAAGATGAATGTAACTTAACTCTACCTGATTTAGATGGATTTAAGTTACATAGTTTTATATTAGATAGCAGTAATTATAACTTACAGAAGTTATCTATTGCTAGTGGTGGTACATATCGTAATCATATCTAGGAGAATCACATGACATTCAATTTAAACAACGTTTTATCTAACGCTGGATTTATTAACACCGCTACATTTGCTAACTCTATGGAATTAGCTGTTGTATCTGGTATTCCTCTTATGTTATATGGTAAGGGAGGATACGGTAAAACTGAGATGATTAAAGCTGTATTTGACAACATTGATGGATCATCTGCAATGTTAGAGTGTGATCCTGAGACTACAGCTAGTTTAATTAAAGGTGGTGCAATAGCTCGTACTACTAAGACTGATAAGGAAGACATTACATTAGCTCACTATAATGTAGGAGCTAGTATATTACGTAATCATAGCTTCTTTTATGAAGAGATGTTAGATGCTAGTTTTCAAGCACTTAGCGTACTTAAAGCTATAATTACTAATAAGCAATTAACACTTAATGGCGAAGTAGTTAAGAGTATTAATAGGTTGTTAGTTGGAGCAACTAACGTTAATCCTTATGTTCGTATAGAAGAATTACCACCATCTGAAGTTAATTCATGTGATGCGTTTCTTCAACGTTTCATTATTGTACGTCATGAATGGGATAGTCATGATAGTAGTGATTATTCTAGATTAATTCGTGCTATTAGTAATAAGAAGAATGATGATAGCAAGTTAACTATTGCTCAGATTGATGAAGCTCGTATTTATCGTGAAGAAGTTAAATTAGATAGAGAGTTACAAGGTATTCTGTGTTCTCTAGCTGAGAAATCTGGTAATGAAGGTCGTATTATTAGTCCTCGTATGTTTATGTGGACTATTAATATGATTAAGTCTCAGGCGTTACTGAGTAATAAATCAGTTGCTACTATTGAACAACTTAATGTACTCAATTATCTTCCAAGTTGGGATCAATCACTTCTATCTAACTTAGAAGAAGAAATACAACAACAGAAGATTTACAATGATGCTAAATCTAGTCTTGATACATTTAAGACTCACTTTGATATAGCCGTTGATAAGATTAATGAATATAAGGCGAAAAAAGATGTTGTATCTATATTTGCTCTAGTTAATTCACTTCAACTTATGGAGGGTCATATTATTAACGTTAGTAATATTCCAGATAGTTTAGTTAAAGAGAGAAATGATCTTATTAACACGGTAGGTAATCAAGCTAGAAAAACTATGAATGAAATTCCTGCATTAGCATCTGCAACAGTAATTAAGTAATTAACATTATGTGGGGACGTATTATCCCCACTATTACTATGACAATTAGAACAGAAGCAAGTAGTTATTACACTGTATTTCCAAGGGAAATACGTCAAATGACAAGTGAGATGAATGTCGCGCATTATGATGAAGAATTAGTGACGGATCTAGCTAATATGTGGAGTGGTGGTCAATTAACTACTCTTAAACATATCAGAAGTAATACTAATTATCGCAATCTACATACTGAGTCTAATGGTGAATATAAGTTACCTAGCGGTGGAACTGTAACCAAGCTAAGTCAGGCTCAAGATGAATGGCATAAACATGACGTAAAGGTTCAAACTGATACTCAGGAGTTTATTAAAGAAATAATGGGTGTAGATGTTCCAGGAGATAGTCCCCTCGAACAAGCTATTAATACTATAAAGTTTCTTGATAAAGATCAAGACATGAGTAGAGGAAGAGCTAAACAATTAGCAGTTAGTATTAAGAAGAAATTAGAAGCAGCTAAGTCAATGGATTCAGTTGACATGAAGATAACTGGTAATAATGATGTAAATAACGTAAATCGTGCTGCTAAATTGGACAAATCCTGGACTGAGATACTACGTGTTAGTGCTGTTATGAATAAGATAGCTGCGCTTTCTACTGCACCAACTCCTACATTAATACGTAAAGTTAATGGAAATATAGTTCGTAGTCGTCCCATAACTGGATTTGATGAACTGCATAAGATACCACCGAGAGAGTTAATACTACCTCGCAATGTACTTAATTCGCGGATCATTGAGAATGAATGTCATGTTAATGAAAGGTATGAAAAACAATCCAAGATTCCATTTGTTAACTTAATAGTTGATAATAGTGCATCTATGCGTTCTGCCAATAAGAACTATAAAGCTATGGGGATTATATATAACCTAGTTAAACGTGCTTATGCTGGCGAATGTTGGCTCAACTTCTCTTTCTTTGAGGAACATTGTCATAAATTCTACTTTCTCCCATTTGATTATGCTGATATAAGTAGTTTCTTCAATTCAGTTATTAAAAATGAGGGTTTTAATGAAGGAGGTACTGAAGTTGGTAATTGTATAGTTGAGGCATTACTTCAAGCAGATAAGATAGCTGCTGAACATCCTAATCAAATAAGTGCTAAGGACAAACATCTTGTAGTGGTTAATGATGGTGATGATTATGCTGGTAACATAACATTGTCTATGTTTAAAGGAGCTAAATTGCATAGTTTCATATTAGATAGTAAGAATGCGGATCTCCGTCGCATTAGTCTTCAGAGTGGTGGTACATATAGAGAGAAAATCTAGATGTATAATTGTCTTAATTGTAAAATTGACGTATATAAGTCAGATAGGTGTTATATGTTTAAACGTCTTGATGCAATGATTCATAACTTTCGATTTATGGCTAACTATAATTGGTTTCCACGTAAGGAGGCAGTTAAAGATTATAAGTTAATGAAAGATAATCAGTTCTTTGATTTTCTCAACGATGTTCCAGATCAAATTAAAAGTCCAGTATTAGCTATGAAATTAGTTGAGCAGGTTATGTATATGCACATGAACTATGGTATACGTAAAAGATCTCTAGGTGAATGGGCAAGTAAGATCATGGATATTTATAACACTGAGTTAATGAAAACTGTTGAAGCTAAACAGAAACTTGAATCATTGATTAATGAGTAGACGACGCAAATTCAAGTCACTATTTAAACAACGTAAGAAAAAGGAATTAAAATGTCTAAACAAACAGAAATTGCTCAACTAGTAGCTGAAGGTTGGGAAATATTCACTCCTGAGATTGATATATCGCGCATTAATCTCTGGAATGCAGGTAAGTTTATATCTACAGTTAGTAATGAATTGTTCAATGTAACTAGACATCCTATAGCTAATATTATTGCTCTATTTAGCGAAACTGTATCTGATAGTTGGGATACGTTCATCGTTGAAACTAGTAAGTGTAATATCGAAGATGAAGGTGGGTTCTACTACATTAGTGTAGATGATACAACTCGTAATACTGGGAAGGTTAATAATAGCAATAATAAACCTCACATATTAGACCTACTTCAATTAAGTATTATCTATCGAATAGTTAATTTACTTGGTCTACCTAATAGTATTATTCAATACGTATGGGATGATAGTCGTAGAGTATTTCTATCACATGATGTTAATGTAGATGTTGCTAAGTTAACTTTAGTTGGAACTATCGAAGTTAAATGGGATAACGCAACGTGTATTATCCATACTCAATATGGGGACAATCCGCGTATTAGAGTTAGTTTTGCTGATGAAACTACATTACATAGTTACATTGATAAAGCTGCATCTAATTTAGCAGCTTATATAACAAGTGATAATTATCAAATTGGTTATCCTAATGCTAACTATGAATTAAGTAGTTTCGTTAATAATGCTGAATTAACTAATGTTATTAATGATAAAGTTGAACAACTTGAGTTAGGTGAGATTAATAAACTCAATGTAATATTAACTGGAGAACCCGGTGTTGGTAAAACTAGTTGGAGTAACTCCTATTGTAAGGAAGTGTTATCTAAACTAGGTTACATCATCATCAACATGGATAGTGCTAGTATGAGAAGTTTTACACCTCCAGCATACCTATCTAAAATAGCCATAGTTGTTAATGATGCAGATAACATAGCTCCAAGTCGGACATCTAATAATGATGGCGCAACTGAGAAGATGTTATCTTGGTTAGATGGTAATGTCTATACAGCTATTACACCATTTGAACAAACTCGTTTACCTCAAATCATTACAATCTTCACTTGCAATACAACTGAACGATGGGATATTGCAGCTATGAGAGAAGGTCGTATTGATTTTAATTATCCATTCGTTAAAGAAGCTTAGAGTAGTGCGGGTTAATAGCCCGCTTAATAATATGATTCAATATGTATTTGCAATAGACGATAAATCTGAAGTTAAATATTCTCCTGCTAAATACAGCAAATATCAAGCTTATAAAGATTGTAAAAAGCATTATCCTAATCAATTTGTTTCTTACGTGGGAAAGTATTGTGATGACTGGGAAATTAAATATGGTTTGAAAAAACTTAAATTTCAATTGAATAAACTAAAGTCAATTAAACTTAAACTACTAAATAATGAACAATCTATAAAACAAATTGATTTAGATATTGCTGCAATTAAACATGAGATAAGACAACTGGAGTTTAGACTGACATGATTACAATAGATAAGTTTAATGAATTAACATCTGAGTTAATTGGACAACCTCTAACTCAAGTTAGTGATAGTTATGGTGATGTAGTTGTATTACATTTCGGTAACTTAACTAATTATACTCATCCTAAGTTAAGTGATTTAATGAGAGGTGAATATGAATTAGTTATTAAGATGAGTAATTTAGTAATTAATGGTGATTTAATTATAAAAGAAGTAGTTGTGAGTTTTACTTTAAATTTACAAATAAATCAATTGATGTGTTTTCTCTTGATACTGAAACTGAATTACCATATTGGGAATTATCGCTACCAGGAGATAATTACATAGTTGCAGATAGTACAGGTTTACAGTTATTAAATAAGTATTAAATAGAGGAATAAATGAACGATAAACTTGGAACAACAATAATAAATAGTAATGTAACTATATCTCAGATAGCTAAATCAACTGGATATAGTGAATCAGACATATTACTTACTATTGAAGGTGTTAAACCAATTAATGAATATCTAGCTAAACATCTAGCTATACTATTAGGACATGATGAACATTACTGGTTAGAGATTCAACGTGAATACGATAACTCGCGGAAGTCAAGCTTATACAGATCACTACTTCACATAGTTGAGATACTAATAGATATAGGCATACCAAGTTTATTTGTTAGTCTATCTTGGCAGTATGTCAACATACATAATAAGTTGTGTGTAGATCGCGCCATCCATATTATTCCCGCCATAATGATTCTATGTGTAGTTATTTACATTATTAAGCAGGTTAAATATGTTAAGTAATGATGTTAAGTGGAATAAGATACAAGAGATAATACGATTGTTATATGATGTTGAATATGAAAGTTAAGATTGTATGGATTCTCATAATGCAGCTAAATTAGCCCATCGTGACACTTGGATATTAGCTAATCAGATATATGATGTTGCAGTTGATGGATGTTACTGTCACATTAAAATAACACCTTATTATGATAAAGCTCATCATTGGCAATATACTATTAATAGAGTGTTGTCATTAGGTGATTACGGTAATGAAAATTTAGAGATACTTTATAAATTCAGAGATAAGTATTGGGAAGAATATGATTACTTAAACTCATGATATTTACATCAATCAGAACCATAACTATTTTTCTTACTGAGTCAGAAGCTCTCAGGTTATTAGATACTGGTTATGTTTATTTCTGGGGTACTTATGCTGATGTAGTATCAATAACTAAGGATTTTACATTAGATATGTATTGGGTTAAGTTAGTGTTTTTAGATGACATTTATCCATTAGGAGAATAATTATGGTCACTTGGGTTATTGAACATGGTATATTTGATAACGAAGTTCAACTTATTGAAGAGGTAAGAAAACAAGGTCATAATGTGATTGAGATTGATTATAAGCATGATTACTACGTTGACGATATAGCACGTAATCAACGATATACTAAACTACTAAGTCAACCAGTTATATTCAGAGGTTCACTTAATGTAAGTAGTGAAGTGGAGTACACACTATGGATTCCTGGCACATATTGTAACCGTGATAACTTTAATTGTTCAACATATTATGCTTACTGGGGTAAGTATATGTTGAATACCAATTACACCATGATGTCAGGATCTGAGTTAATTAGACGATGGTATGCTGATAGATTATTTGTTCGACCTGATATTGGATTCAAGGAGTTTAATGGTGGAACTTATACTAGAGATGAGTTCATTAAGTTGAATCTCCATCCTGAGTTACTAGTTATTAGTTCACCAGTTAAAAAAGTAGATTTGGAGTGGAGATTTGTAGTTACTGGTAATACTATCGTTGCAGGATCTCAATATCTGCCAATTGAAACAAATGTAACATCTAACGCAGCAATTGAATATCTTCAATCAATATTAAATGAATTAACTTGGTGTCCAGATGATATCTATACAGTAGATGTATGTTTCGCCAATGGTAGTTATCATGTACTTGAGTTGAACAGCCTATCATGTAGCAATTTATACCAGTGTGATTTGGCGGCTGTAGTTGAAACTGTTTCTAAATTAGCAATTAATGAGTACGATTACTGGAATGAATAAACTACTATATCAATTAGATAATGAATGGTATGATTTTTTAATGATGGGAATTGTTAATTATAACGGTGTTAAACATCTAGCATTATGTTTAGAACAAGAAGATGATTATCAATCCTATGTTTTCTTACCTGTAGATGATAAGTTCTTTAATAGAGAAATTGATTTATTTACAGCATTTAAGTCATGTAATTCTATGTATTTAAGTAATTATATACCTAGTATTGATTTAGAGATAATTACAATTATAACTGGATTACCTGATAGAGATTTACCTAAACCTGGAGTGTATTATGGATTATAGACCTGTTATTGATCGTTGTGTTGATACTGAGTTAGCTGCTATTATATTCAATGGACTATTACGAGGTGATGTGATAGATCCTGATAAACTTAATACATTCAAGATAGCTAACTACAATGAATATAATGAGTTAGTTAACATAGCTAAGTATCTAACTAATGATATTTACTATGCTAATAATCTCGGTGACATTGAAGAAGTTCCAGCTTGGAAATTTCAAGGAAAGTTATATCATAATAAATCTGATGCTGTTAGTTGGCGAGATAGATGTAGAACGGTTAATGTATCAGATAAGTTCTGGATACCTAAAATTGGACAAATTATTTATGTGATTAATGATCGATTACAAATGCGACGTGTAGTAAATGTTAAAGTGTGGTATTCAGGTAATAACCGTGAATGTCAAGTAATACATGAGGATTTAAATGGTTATGATGCAGAGGAAGATTATATCTTTCGGTGTTTCAATAACCCAGAGGATTCTTATGATTGGTAACTTATGACTAAGTTTGAAGGTGGAGATTTTCGTAACTATCTAGTTAGAAATATTCGTCAATTTGATGCTATTTCTATCGGTCAATATGATGACTAAAGAGCAGTATTTGAAGTATCTAGTTGAGTTAGATGAAACATCATATAACTTCCTTACTAAATTGCTATTACGTTATCCATCTCGTTACACATTAGATAAGATATGTACCGAATGAATATTTTCGACGAGTAGGTATAAGTATAGAGAAGATTTACGGGATTATCTTCATCTAACATACGCTGATTTATTAGATGATAATGTTACATCATCTAATGTTAGTTATCAAGACATATTAGATGCGTTATGATCCCGTAGTTGAGTAATAATAACTTGAGCCTGATATAGTTTAAGTTGACATTCATCTTCAACTTTCTCTAACTCAGTTAACTTATTACGTATCTCAATCAATTCAGTACGTAATTCATCCTTATCTTTACGTATCTGAGTTATTTCATCATTTATTAATACTTGAATACGATTACGCTCTTGAGTTATATAGTCGTATTCACGTTGAGATAGTTTATCACCATTATTGTTACGGGTAAGAAAATAAGTGCCGATTCCCGTAACAGCAGCAGATAGGATAGGCGCAAGATCACTTATAATTTTGGAGAAATCAATCGTGGCTAATAACATAGAAAATTCATTGGTTGAGTTGGGATTGGATGATGAAACTAGAAAAAAGATAGCAGCCTTAATAGCAGGTGTTCCTAAACGTCGTAAAACAGGTATCCTCAAGTATGCTGAGTCATGTGGTACTGACATTAAGAGTAAGTTTGAATTAATACTAGCAGCAATACTCACATTATATCCTGAAGTTATGAATGCTTCAACACGTATAGTTGATGAGTTTAAGGAACTTAATTATACTAATGTTGAGTTATTGAAGTTAATTAGTAGTTTAGTTGATTGGAAAACTAAAGGTGAATCACTTGCATTAGTTGTAAATCAATTAACTGATGTTCCAGTTGCAGAAGATGTAGTAGAAGATGTAGATGATTTATTAGACATAGAGTAACCTTAGTTGGGGTAATTAATTTACCCCATTTTAATTATGATGACTTTAGATACTATCACAAGTGACTTTATTCTATCTCAATTACCAGAACTACCAAATGAAGGTGTTGTAGCTGGTGGAGCAATTGCATCTATTGTATATAGTGCAGTAACTGGACTTAAATCAGAGTATGGTGATATAGATGTATTTAGATTAGTTACACAAGAAAATTGTGACTATTATCGAACAACTCATAAAATTAAAAACTTATATTACCAAGATAAGCATTTTACAATCTTTAATGTTAGTAGAGTTGATAATATTAACTATGTTGATATTTATTCAATTAATAGTAAACTAACTAATATCATTGACACATTCGATATTAATTGTTGCATGATTGGTATTGATCTAGCTACTAAACAATTAATATATAGACCAGAATTTGCGGCATTTCTAGTAACACGACAAATAGAAGTAGTTAACTTCAATACCTCTAAATTTACTTTATTTAGATTACTGAAGAAGAAACGTCAATATCCCGATGCTTATTTAGATGTAGATAAGATAGTTGGTTATATCGCACATATTAATCCACGGTATGCTCCAACAGCTATTAAAGTACCATCATTTATTAATGAAGATGAGTTGAATTTGATATCTAATTACTTTAAATTAGTTGATACTAAACCAATTGAAGTTATTTCTAATTATGTAATACCTGAGTTAAAGTCATTAACATTTAATGATAAACACTGGAACATAGTATTTCAACGACTATATGGTAATGGAGTTAAGAAGCATCAGAAGGAACAATGGTTAGAGTTACTTAAATACATCACGTTATGTAATGCTTGCATAACTAATGATACCTATTTTCTTACTCTTCCAAAAGGTTGGAAAACTCAATTGGCGCGATTAGGTAAGTTTACTAATGAACATTGTGGAATTACTAATTGGTTTAAGTATCTTAATCTAGATAAACAATTAGAGTTATTTAAGTTCATTGAGAATCTAGTTACTGTTGAAGGTAAATGGGTTATCGGTATATTGGAGAATGACTTTTATTCGGATTCTCTATGTATTGATTTAATTAAGTTAAAGATAACTGAAAAAATTAACTCTGCTAAAACTAGATTAAATAAGGTACTTGTAACTCCATTACCAATTAATAGACATTACCTAGAATGTGAAGTAATTGAGTTAGTTACGTCACTTCAGTTACTAGATGAAGGTAGATACAATAATCACTGTGTAGGTGGTTATTCTAATTCACTTAATGAGAATCGCCGCATCTTCAGTATTAGGATTGATAAGTATAGATTTACTTGTGAATTTACTCAAGGTGAATATTCTAGAACTGATAATATAACTGATTGGAGATTAGTTCAATGTAAATCATTCAACAACACGACACCTGACAAATATCCAACTATTAAAACACGAATTGAGGCTGTCATATCATGGTTACTACTACAACTGGAACAGACCAACGCATCAAAATCCCTCGCTTTCTAGACATTAAGACTATCAATTGGACAGAGTTTCCTAAATTTCTAACATTAAGTAGACTCCGAACTGCCATACTTAAATGTGAGTATTTAATTCGAGATATTGAATTACAAATAGCTCAACGTAATGCAGATCATCGTCTTCATCAACTCCGATTAGAATCTAGTGATCCTGCTCTAGATTACATTGAAATTGATTATCAACAATGGATAATTAATCGTAATGCAGTATTACGTGGTCAAATAGCTGCATTATTCGTATATCAAGTAGCATTAAACAATTACGAGGAGACTTTATCATGAATGCAGTATTAGATAGAGAGCCATTTACATTTGTTAACAATGCTCCAATGGTTAAGTTGATTCTACATGATGACAGCATATTTCCTGCTGAAGTTGTAGTAGAGATATTAAGTAGTGTTATGAGATTCAGTAATGATAAGAGTTATCAAATTATGATGGATGCTCATCTTAATGGTAAAGCTCTAATAGGAGAATATACCGAACCGTTTGCTGAATTAAGTAGAGATCAATTGGTAGCTGAAGGTTTAACTGTAACTGTTGAGAGATAAGTATGTTTACTAAGAAAGATGTTAGAGACTGGATGATTAATAACAATGTATATAATGTTGATTGTGTTCAAAAAGTAGACAAACGACTAAGAGATAAAGGTGATAAAACACTTAGAAGTATATCATGTAACTTTGATGATAATTGGGAATCTAAGTTTGATGCTTACTTTAGAGAGATCGGAAATAGTATTTATAACAATTTACCAGACGGTGAACCTACTATTAACTATCTTGACATACTGGATAAATTATGATAACTAAAAAAGATATTAGAGATTGGATGATTGAACATAATGTATATGGTGGAAATATTGAGGAAATAGATAATAGATTAACTCACGCTCAAATAAATCGTTACATTGTTAGATCAATATCTGCTGATTTTTCTGATTTAGAAGACAATGAGGATAAATTAGAAAATGACTTTGATAGACATTTTGAAGATGTAGGGTCGCATATATATAATGAGTTACCTGATACTAATGAACCTCAATTAAATTACCTTGACATACTGGAGAAACTCTAATGTGGATAATGACAACCGTGTTACGTGAATATGGTCAAACCTTAACTAAAGGCGATAGAGTTCACTTTCTAAATACTACAGCTACTGTTGAAAGTGTGGTATTATATGGTGAAGTAGCTGAAATACAATTAGCACTAAATGTTAAATGTACTTTAGTTAAGATTAATGACGTAGTTGAACCAGTTTATTTAGAACAATTAGGATAGATTTATCATGGCTTTAATATTACCAAGAACAAGTACAGTTGCAGCTAATACAGATCCACGTATTTTAGTGTTACTAAGTAATACCAAAATAGGTAAGTCGTCAAATTTACTTAAATTACCTAATAGTCTACTTATTGACCTAGAAGATGGTAGTGAATATTATGATGGTACTAAACTTAACTTACGCAAAGAAGTTGCTACTAGCGGTACTGGTTTAGGTTCATTATTAGAAGAAACAGCTAAGTTAATTAAAGCTGAAAACGTTAAAGCTGGTAAACCCATATATGATTACATTGCACTTGATACATTAACTGCAATTGAAGCACTTGCTCTTGCTAAGGCTACATTCGAGTATAAGAAGTCGCCTATTGGTAAGAACTTCACGGGAAAGGATGTAACTGAGTTACCTAAAGGTGCTGGTTATGGTCTACTTAGACGGGCATTTATTGACATCGTTGAACCATTTAAAGGTTTAGCAGGTAAAGCTCTTATTCTCAGTGGTCACATTAAAGTAACGTCTGATGAGAAAACAGAGTTAGATGTGAAGGATATTCAGTTAACAGGAAGTCTTAAATTATACACAGTAGCTAACGCCGATGCTATTGGGTATATGTATCGTAGTAAGAAAAATAAGAATCAGAATATAATTAGTTTTCTTACTGATGAATCTAATATTGCTACTGGTGCTAGAAGTGAACATTTACGTAATAGTGAATTTGTGATTAGTGAATTAGATCCAACAACTAAAGAGTTAACTGTACATTGGGATAAGATATTCACATCATTAGGTAGTAATCCATTACCAGTTGTACCTGCAACTAAGAAGATTCCTGTATGAACGATGCTGTAGCATATCAAGTAATTAGTCGTAATAACGATAGATCCGGCAATCCATATAGACTTATATTAATTTATGATGCGGGATTTAAGGTTATCCATGTTGTAGAATCTCGCCAATCAAGTCCTAATTATGTCTATCATGAATGTCGTGGATTAATAGAGTTACCATCATTTCATCTAGAACCTAGAAGATACAATTCTTTTAAATCTAGATATGATGTAGTTAGCGAAATTTAACTTAGTTAGTGCAGTTAGTAATAGCTGCACTTTTTAATGATGATTAACAATAAACGCGTGTTAATTAAGTTTGGAAGTTGTCCAAATGATAATAGATATTACAATCAATCTCGTCTTTGTAACATTCGTCATAGAATCAGACAACAAACTAAGCGACAATTAAAAGATATAGCTGATAATTATTCAATAAATCGTAGTTGGGATAACTTTATTCAACCAATATGCTAGTACAAGAATATCTCCGAACTAAGTCATTAAAAGACTTAACCGCCGAATTAGGAATACAAGTTAGACGACATACTAAATATCCTAATCTAGTTGGATTATGTTATTGGAATGTTACATCACCCTATTATCATCCAATAGTAACTGAATGTCGCGGATTAATATTAGATGAAGCTAATGATTGGAATGTTGTAGCATATCCATTTGATAGATTCTATAACTATGGTGAATCATGTGCAGCAGAAATAGACTTCGATAACTCTTATGCTTATAAGAAGTTAGATGGCAGTCTAATCATTATGTATTACTACAATGATGAATGGTTAGTTGCAACTACTGGATCTCCTGATGCTGGTGGAACTATACTTGATTATAGTGTTACATTTGCTGAACTTGCATGGACTGTATTTATGCAAGAATCATATAAATTAGATGACTTTGATGTTAACTATACGTATATGTTTGAGTTATGTACACCATTTAATCCAGTAGTTGTATCACATAGTAGTAACTCATTAACTTTAATTGGAGTTAGAAATAGAACTACATTACGTGAGGAGTCGATAGCACAACCTAAGTTCACTTCGTTTAAGTTAGTTGACTATCTTGAATATGGTTTAACTATAGATGAAGTTAGAGATGAGTTAGTTAAGTTAGATGGATTACATAATGAAGGTTATGTAATAGTAGAATGGTGTACTTGGAAACGAGTTAAATTAAAACACGATGATTATGTTAAATATCATAGGATTAAATCAAGCGTTACCAAACGTGACATATTAGAGTTAGTTAGAACAGGTGAAGGTAATGAGTTTATCAGTTACTTCCATGAATTTAGTAGCATCTACAATAACTACTTAACTAAATACAATAAGTTATGTGAGTTAATTGAACATGATTTAAATGAGTTCGCTAAAATCACCGATAAGAAACAGTTTGCAATAGCTATCTCTAACATCAAATGGAAAGTTATCCTATTCTCAATTAGAGATGGTCATAGTAAGTCAGTTAAAGAAGCACTATCTAAGTTGTTGTTAAAGAATTTTGAGGAGTTGATGAAATTATGCAAGTAATTATGACAGTTGGCTTACCTGGATCTGGTAAAACTACATACGCTATACAATTAGTTACCGATGTACCTGGATGGAAGCGTATTAATAAAGACGATATTCGCACCATGATGGACAACGGCGTATACAGTAAGAAAAATGAGAAGTTTGTTATTCAATGTGAGGAATTACTAATACTAGAGGCACTTAGTAATGGGTATAATGTGATACTTGATAATACGCACCTTTGTCCAAAGCATAAGACTAGAATTGCCGCATTAATTGAAGGTAAAGCTGAATTAATCATCAATAATAGTTTTCTTACCGTTCCTCTATCTGAGTGCATTAAACGTGATCTAACTCGAACTAACTCAGTAGGTGAAGCTGTTATTCGTGGTATGTACGATAAATATCTGTATGTTGATCCTCCTAGTGCAGCTAGAATAGAAGGTCTTCCAGATTGCGTCATAATTGACCTTGACGGTACTCTAAGTCTACTTAATGGTCGTAATCCCTATGATGCTAGTACGTGCGAGGATGACCTACTTAATGAACCAGTCTATGAGTTATATAAGTTGTATTATCCGAGTAAGAAAATAGTATTAGTATCAGGACGTAAGGATACTTGGAAAGATCAGACTATTAGTTGGTTAGATAAACATAACATTAGATATGATGCGTTGTATATGCGTGCTGAACTTGATCAACGTAAGGATAGTGTAGTTAAACAGGAGATATATGAAGCGTATATCAAGAATGTTTATAATGTTCATGCTGTAATTGATGATAGACCACAGGTATTAAGAATGTGGCGGGATAATGGACTATTCACTATTAACGTAGGACATGGAGTTAATTTCTAATGATAGAGAACGATAATCAACTTGAAGTTACATTAAATGCAATATCTAAGTTTGCTACATCTATTGCTAACTTAGCTAATGTAGATAGAATTGGTACTACAACTAACGATAAGTTAAGATACTTATCTCATTTAGCTAGTTTAGTTGGAGAATTAGATGTATTAAGTGAACAAGTGTCTGATTATCTAAATTATGATATAGATAATAAGTTAATTGATAAGTTAAAAGGTGTTAGAGTTGTTCAATTGTTAAGTAATCATCAATTAGAGCAATTAAATCAATTGCGACAAACTGATATGTATGAAGCATTAGATACATTATCTAATTGGGTTCAGGCTATGAATAATAATAATGATGTACCTGATGAATTACAAGCTGTATATGACCGTGTTTGGGAAATGGAGAAACACAATATTTAATTAGAACATCAGTTACTAATTAATGACGGCGTAGCAATAACTGTTGTATTAATACAGTGGTTATTACTACGTTACTAAATATCTAGTTCCTAACTATGGAACTAAGTTAATTGCGCGAACATTATTGAATTAACTAGTGTAATAGGTGAACATGGAAACACAAGAGATATTAATTAAGATACTTGAACTATTAGACAAACAGAATTGTGTAATTTCTGATCTTGTTTGGAATAGTGAAAAAGACACTAATTTTCAATACGATATATGTAAAATAGGTGATGAAATAACCCAATTGCATAATCAAATGATAAGTAATGCTAAGTCAACTGATATTACATGGGATGCAAGTAAATGATGAAAACAGAATTAAATTTAATCAAGATTTAGCATTACAGTTACTTGAATCTGAAGTAGAATTTCCAATTGATTTTGAAGATGCTTGGACATGGTTATCATGATATGATAAATCTACAGGTAAAAGAGCATTACTAAATTGTGGTTTTGTGGAGGAATTAGACTTCCACATTTCTGCGGAGGCGACAACCACAGGCATTTCAGCCATTCCCAAGGAGTCTATTTTTCTTACTAGTCTCACATTTACATTAATTAGGAATTAAACAAATGAAAGCTACAAGAACTACGATTAAATACGGTTCAGTTGATTTAGAAGTATTTATGCTTCCTGATGGTACGTATAAACTTAGTCAAACTCAAGCTGGATTATCAATAAATAAACGTCCTGCAAGCCTTAACGAATTTTTAGCAGGTAAATCCTCAGAAGCTTTACAACATAAGGATTCCAGCCTTGTCGAAGTTGAAATTGACAGTAGACCTGGTATTAAATTTAACGCTGTACCTATTAAACTTATTGTTTCTTACTGGACATATTGGGCTAATAAAGGTAATACCTTAGCTCAAGCGTTATTAGCTGCTGGTACAGAAGAAACTATTAATCGTCTATGTGATACAGCATTTAACGTAATTAAATCAGATGAGGAATATAATAATCAAACATTAGATAACATTAATCAGAATCAGATGTTATTTGAAATGATGAAGATGATTAACTCAATGAACGAGAAGTTAACACAACAAGAAGAAACTAATAAACAACTATTATCTAGAACAACTAAGTTAGATGCTATTGAAGAAGCTCACACTAATAATCCTGGTATTAAAGATGTAATTGATGCAGAGTTAGAACATAATTATTCAGATGATGTTAGTTTTACGGTAGTTGAATATCTTAATCATAAAGGAGTTAGCTTAACTCATGCCACTACATTAAGTAAACGCGCTCCTCAGTTTGTTAGATGTGGTAGTTTTGGACAACCTACACGTAATAGTAAATGTCAATACGTTTATACAGGCAACCAAGTTAATTATCTAGATTGTGCATTAAGAACTATATTGGATATTTAAATTATGAAGATAACATTACCAATTCAATACTTTCTATTTAGTGTAGTTGCAGAACATAATAATCCCGCAGTATTGAAATACATTGCTGATGTATTATGTGATCATTACTTTGTACCTGATGAAATAACTGAAGCAATGTTAATTGACTTTGCTGCTAGTAAAGCTGCCTGTAATAACGCTACTGAATGTGAGTGGGTTAAAACAACACTAATAACTTGGTATAAGAAGTATTATCGACCTAATCGTTATAGACCCATGTAATTTTAGATTATTGTGGTAATATAGTTGAAGTAACATCGTGCGGGGTGACTAAGCACAACAAACGACAAAGTTAAATAAGGAACAAAGAATCATGGCTTATCAATTTTATCTATCTGGTACTGAATCTACAATTGCTGGACGTTTAGTAGCAGATATTGTTATTGAGCCTAAAGGTGAGAAGCGTACTGCAAAGATTAAGATTGCAGCTAACGCAGGAAGTAAGAAAAATGAAGCGGGTGATTATGAGAACATTGTAGATTTTTATGATCTCACAATCTGGGATAACGGTGGCGCATCTACTGAGTTTCTAGATGCTATTGAGAAACCACCATCTGAGAAGTTAGTATTCAAGAAGGGTAATAATGTTGTATTCCATGGCATGATTACTAATGGAGTACGCGAATATGAAGGTAAAGCATATAAAGATACTAAGGTTAATCACTTCTTTCATCTAGCTAAAGTAATGCCTAATGTAGCTAAACAACAAGAAGATGTTAGTGGTGGTTATTAATGCAACTAATACTAAATCTAATAATAGTAATATTAACTGTATTTAGTTGTACTGCAATTGACGCATCTGAATTAACTCACACTAATATTAATGGTGTACTAGTTGATAAGTGGCATGAGGAATCATGTACACCTAACTTCGATGGTAGCGGTAACTATCTAGGTGAAAGTTGTTCAGATAAGTACACTATTGTAGTTGTTGATGATACTAATGAACGACATGAATATCAAGTTAGTTACAGTGAATTTGGTGATTTATTAACTAAGTCATTCATCTCTGTTTCTTACGATATAGGTCGTCTTGGTATATTTCATAATTTCCATTTAGAATCCAAGTAATGTGATATATTAGTCTTATATTTAATATGTATAAGACTAATATGTTAACTCAAATAAATGATGAAGTAGAAGGTCGTTCATATCAATTAGATGGAACAACTAAGAAATTTAAATCAGTTACTACATTAATTAACTACGCTAAACCTAAAGAGGGATTACTTAAATGGCGTGCTAGTGTAGGTGAAGCTGAAGCTAATAAAATAACACAGACTGCTGCAACTCGTGGTACTGAGGTACATAAATTAATCGAGGATTATTATAAGAGTAAGAAAACAAGCGTAACTCAAACAAGTGATGATGTATTCTTCAATAAGTTTCTACCTGTACTTGATCTCATAACTCCCATAGCTGTTGAAGAGAAGACATATTGGGTAGATGAAGCTACTGGACGTGGATTTGCTGGTACATACGATATGTGCGGCAATGTAGATACCACTAAGTTCATTGGTAGAGATAGTGGGGTTATTACTTCATCTAATTCAGTGGCGGACTGGAAAAACTGGAATAGAGCTAAATATCCAGTTGCACAAACTAAAGATGGTGGTAAGTATTATCCTCTAATTGGGTACTACTTACAATTATCTGCTTATTGTGCTGCTATAAATCAACGTACTAATTGCATTCATGAAGTAAGTAACGCATATATTATTGGAGTTACTGAAACTTGCAGATCACCATTTATCTATTATCTTAATGATGATGCTGTAATGTTCTATTGGGATAAAATGAAGAACTTAGTTAATTGCTACTATAATAATGCTAAGTTCGATTGGGAACAAATGGAAACTGAAGCTGAACGATATGGGTTTCTAGGAGAACGAGTAGATTTAGTTAAATAGGAATAGTTATGAATGATAATCTATTTGAGTTATTAGATACTCGCATTAAACATGATATAGAACATGATTTAGATAATGTTGAGTTATATCTATCTAAGTTAGAAGCTGCAATTAGATCACATAGAAACACAGTTAAGTTAACTAGAGATAAGTTAAATCAAATAACTGATGATGAAGTAACTGCAATTAGAGATAAGTTAGATAGTGCGTTTAATTTAACGTGGTTTACTGAAAATAATGAACTTAATTGTATTCAATTTAAAACTTCATTCAAATCTATAAATTTACGAATTTATCATTTTCATGATAATCGTAAATTCATACTATATATTAATTCAATGTCTGATATTGATGACGAAATAGGAAATACAATTGACAGTTGTGTATCTACCGATTTAGATGAAGTAATAAACCACATCTCTACTTTTTTCTTACGTCTAAAAGATTCCGTTAATTATTTAGAGGTTAATAATGCAGCTATTCATACCATCGCGGATTAAAGTTGGATTTCAAGTTAGAAGTGAATGTTTCACTAAGCAATTAGCTTATATCATCTACTATGATGCTACTGGTAAGTTACGCAAAGAGAAGTCATTTAATGGTTGGATAGATACGACTATCCCTACATTAGAGTTAGATAATACTCCTCGATCTGGTTTCATTCTAAATAAGGATGTAACTAGAGATAGTTGGTCACACTATTCAAGTGGTAGATCAATGATTCGAGTATACGATGATAGAGGATTTGAATTTGAGATAACACCATCTAATCTACTATTCATATTAATGAATACTAACTGCAATAAGCGAGAGTTAGAAGGTGAGTTTATCTATGCTTGGGATGGTAAGAAATTAGTATTACTACCAGCTAACTGTGAAGAATATAAAGCTGCCAATCAATTCACATCTCTTCAAGGTAAGAAAATAAGTGTGCGGGATTTAGTACCTGGATGTATCTATCAAACTAAAAAGCAAGTTAACTTAACTTATCTTGGTAAGTATGATTGGTATGATTACAACTGGTGTGATTCTAGTTATGACTTAGTTAAGAGATATGTGTTTATTGATGATAATAATAAGTTAGTTCCTCTAACTGGATTAACTAGTTTATCAGTTAGGTTAAGTGAGTTACCTGTAGATAACTATGTTGACTTACTAGAGATAATGAACTGTAGTAAAAACATATCTCTTATAAGTCATGTATCTCTAACTCAATTAACTCCTACTAATGATAAACGTTATGTATATAAAGAGATTAATGGTCATATCTATGGTTATTATCTACAGGGTTATCTTCCATTAATTTCAGATTACGTTGTGTTAAGTTACTGTAAGTTAATTACAGTTAGTAACAATGCAGTTAACACAACTGAAGTTAGTTGTCATGATAAATACATAACAGTAACTAAAGATGATTTATTAATGAACTATTCTGATTTAGTAGTTCATTTAGTTAACGGTAAACAATACATTCAAGGATAGTGAAACATATGTCTGATATTAAAGTTCAAGAATTACTCGATATCGTAAATAAGAAGAAAGCTGAAATCGCGGCACTTGAAGTTAAACCTAATTGGGTTACTAATTGTGCATTTAAATGGTTTGTTGATGCTAATGCTATTGTTAATATTCAAACTGCAAATGAACAACAAATACTAGACATACTTGTTTTCTTACTTAATAAAGAAGTTATGCACACTAGAGCAACTGAAATATTAGGTTTAGATAATAAGTTTACTTATCTAGGTTACACATTAAATGAATGGACAATTGATCTTAAAACTAGATTAAGTAGATTAAGTATCAGTACGAAGAAGAGTGAGTTGGCTACATTAGAGAAACGTCTAAATAACTTAATGAGTGCGGATCTTAAAACTCAATTAGAGTTAGATGAGATAACTAAGTTACTTAATAATTAAACACTTTAACTAGGGGTTAATTAACCCCTGTACTATTATGGATTCACTTGGAGATAGAATTAAAGGTTATTACGAGAGTAGATGTACTCACTATTTAACTAGACGTACACCTGTTATCATACGTCTCGATGGTAAAGCGTTTCATACATACACTAAACCATTGAAGAATAAGTTTGATGCTAACTTAATTAATGTTATGAATTTAACAGCTATTAAGTTATGTGAGGAAATTCAAGATGTACAAGTTGCTTATATTCAATCAGATGAAATAAGTTTACTATTACATGACTATAAAGAGATAACTAGTGAAGCATGGTTTAACTATAATCAATCTAAAATAGAATCAATAAGTGCCGCTATTGCAAGTGTTGAATTTACAGTTAATAGTAACTTAATTTGGAATGGTGATATTAAACGTGCTTATTTTGATAGTAGAAGTTTTAATATACCTGAATCTGATGTATGTAATTACTTTATCTGGAGACAGAAAGATCAAGTTAGAAATTCAATTAATACACTAGGTCAATCTCTAATACCACATAAACAACTTCAAGGTAAGAAAACAAGTGAAGTACAAGAGTTATGTTTTCAACAAGGCTATAACTGGAATGATTTATCTACTTCAAATAAACGTGGTAGATGTGTAGTTAAAAGTTATTATAATGTCGGTGATACAACTAGAAGTAGTTGGATTATTGATAATGAAATACCTGAGTTTACTAAAGATAGAAATTACATTGAGAAGTATTATGCAATTAACACCTGAATTAGAAGAACATTTAGATAAGTTAGTTAAGTTAATTAAAGATGAGACGTATGACTTATTTCAATTAAGTTCATCATATAATAACTACATTATAGATATGGTACTTGAAGGAGATGAAGTTCTAGTAACTCTAATTGATTATAAAGGTGATATAGAACATAGATTAACAATACATGGAGTAGTTCATCATGCACATAAGTAAAGATCAATTAGAAGCGTTATTGTTAATTGGTTTAGAGTTTGCAGAATGTTCATTTGACGATAATGAGAAACTAGATGATTTAAAAACTCAAATGACAGTAGTTTATCAACGGCTATTAGACGGTGATGCTAATGAGTTTACTATTGATGAGTTAACTCAATACATAATAGACTTAAATATTTGCATAATTTAATATGCCTAAATTTAATCTAGCTGATTGTAAGTTAGAAATATTAAGTGAATTAGCAACTGAGATATGTTATAAGTGTCCTAGTTGTGGTGGCAAATTAAAGTATAAGAAACTAGATTGGGCATACTTATGTGTAACTGAGAATTGTTCAACTGCTCAAATTAGAACAGCTCTTGGTTTATCTAGTTCTAGTGGCATAATTACGCCATCAACATTAGTTATTAAACAACCTACAATAACTAAGTTTGATGCACTCATGGTTAGTCCGCCCCATTATCAGTTAGCTAAACAATATCAAATAGGAGATCGCCGCATCACTTATTTTTCTTACTCTGATGAATTTATTGTTGAACGAGTTGATAGTGGTGGTAGTAAGCAATTGTTTCCTAAATATAAGGTTGGTAATCAATGGATATATGGTAGAGGTAAGAATACAAGTCTATTTAATCAAAGATACATAACTAATGGTAGTGTTTTAATTGCTGAAGGTGAGAAATGTGCAGATATAGTTAGTTCAATTACTGGATGGTTAACACTATCACCCCCTTCATTTGGATGGAGTAATAATTATCTATTCGCACAGTTAAGTAATCCTCATATAACTGGAATTATTTATCTTCCAGATAATGATAAAATCGGTAAAGTTAAATCTGACTTAATTAAATATGTAGCATGGTCACTTGGTAAACCATTTTATCTTGTACCTCTTGATGATGTTACATCTGATGATGGTGGTGATATAGCTGATTTGGTAGGTACACATAATATAAAGGAACTTCTATATGCAAGATTACAACATTTATTTACAGATGTTGTTGGAACTAACACCGCAACTTAGAGACGAGGTAATTCATCGAGATTGTTCTGATTATGATAAAACACCAGATGAAATAGAAACTGATTTTAATACACTATTAGAAAGTGAATTTCGTAAACGTATTGCTGTAATGACAAGTTCTGAATCATTACTTAAACAGAAGAGAATTAAAGCTCAATTAACTGAATGGATGTCTAAGTTTGTAACAGATAAGAAAGACATTGAACAGTTAATTCAAGTATATAGCGTAGAGCAACAAGAGATCAAACTCTATACGTTAGCTGAGTTACTTAACTTACGTAAAGATAAAGCTACTCAATGGATATTTAAGGGACTACTTAAATTTGGTCAACTCATAATGGTAGTTGCTAGTCCAAAGGTAGGGAAAACTAATTTAGCTACTCATGCGGCGGTTGCTGTAGCTAGAGGTACACCATTTCTCAATAGAGAATCTACTGCGGGCAATGTTCTATTTATTGAGAACGAAGAACCTATTGATGGTACTACTATAAATCGTATCTATGATCACGGTTTACAGTTACTTGAGTTAGAAGAACCTGAGTTATATAAGGAACTCATTAATAGTGAGAAGTTAATAGTAACTCGTAATGTAGATATTGTATTAGATCAAACTAAGATACTAGATATAGTTAAAGAGAAGAATATCAATCTTATTATTATTGATACATTAGCGGCTAGTCTCAAGGTATCAGGTTATACAGAATATAGTCCTGAAGTACCAAGTGCGCTCTATAAGTTACAATCATTAGCTCAGGAACATGGATTCAGTATTCTTCTACTGCACCATAATACTAAGATGGCTAACGCTAATAATCGTACTGGTATGATGAATGGTGTGGCAGGATCTAGTGCCTTAACTCGCGCTAATGATGGTGTATGGAGTATGTTTGCTGCTGATGATGGTACTGTTAATGTTCACACCATACCTCGTGATGGTGAACCTATTAAGTTAAGTTTATTATTCGAGAAAGATGAAGCTAACTATTGGTACTTTAAGGTACTTAAGGAATCAGTATTATCAATTGAGAATATTGAATTACAGAATCAAATACTGCGATTATTATTTGAACGATGGGAACAATGGCGTGATGAAGTTGATGTAGAGGATACTGAGGTTAAAGTCTATGGGTTAACACTTAATGATATAGTCGAACTAACTGCCGCATCTCGTAATGATGTAGTTAAGCGACTCAACGATATGACATCTACTGAAGGTATCATACGTTATGTCGGTAATAACAGAGCATTTATATATGCTATTGATAGTAGTGGAGAATCATGGATGACTGTATATCTAGAAGCTGAGGCAGATAAGAAATATAAAGCTGAAGAGAAAGAACGTGTAGCAGCGTTATATCAAAGTGAGTTAGAAGTAATTAAAGTTAAGTTAGTTGCAGCTATTGATGATGGAGTTGATGCAGTTAAAGAACTGGTTAAATCACTTACTATTACCGAGCGTAAAGACGTTCAAGCTAAGTTAACTAATGATGAACGTAATAAACTTGTGTTATTACTAAACCCATGTGAATTTAAAGTAGGAGATACTGTACAAGTTATAGAAGAACCTGCTATTATAAATAAAGTAATCAACATTGAATTTAGAAAAGTAGATAGGGAGAATAGTTATCACATGATTACACTAGACAATATGCCCGATAGAACATTTAAACCGGAACACTTGAATCTATATGAAACAGAAAGCACGAGTAATCACGACAGCGACTTATTGTAACGGTACACTAACTGCATTTGGCAGCACTTATCCATGTACACTGAGTCAAAAAGTACAATATCTAGTAGATAATGATGAACTAGACTTGGCTGAAAGCAATGAACTAATTTTAGTACCTAATACTAATAATGTAGCTATCTATAATCAGAGTGATACACAAACTCCATATCTATCATTCACTATAATTGGTAGAGTTATTGATCAACCTAATGTAGAACTAGATGTAGTTAACATTATTGGTAGGGTAATATTTGAGAATCTCAATCATAACTATCTAATTGTTAGATTACAGTATGGTAGAAATTATCAAACTATTAAACTCAATGGACGTGTTAGTGATGGTAATGCAGTATTAAAGTTATATGATATTAATGCTACTGTTAATGGTAAACGACTTGAGATTATTGATAGTAGCTTAATTTACGAAACACAATTAATTGAAAAACCTATATTGCGTAAGAAAAAAGAGATGTAGTTCTCATCAATCACATAAATTAGTTAGCCCGTTAATCGCGGGCTTTTTCATAGGTGAAACTTTATGTACGTTAGATACGATTACGAAGATGGTAGTTATAGTATTAGTGTTATTACTGGAGATAACATTAATGAATTTGCAGAAGGTGACTTAGTATTAACAACTGAAGTTACTAAAGATGATTACGTTAAGTACATGAATTGGAAATATCCATGTCTATAATTAAACAATTAAAAGAAGTAGTTGATAAGTTACTTATTTTTCTTACATCAATCAATAGAGTTGAATTACACTGTGATTTATTTAAACTACAGTTAGATGATGATAGTTTTATCAAACTTAATTGTTGCAGCATTATTGATAGTAAGTTAACGTGTTCAATTAATGATGATTTAGATGGATATTATGACATAGTAATTGAGAATGATAATATCAATATTACTTTAATTAACTATGAATGGGACGACGAAGATGACATTCCCATTCATTTAAAAACACCAATAGTTGTAGATAATATATGGTTGGTAGAACCTTCATAAGTTTTAACTTCATTAGATGGCGCAATTAATGATACGCCGCAATTTAAGTTGTTTAGTAAGGTTTATGATCACGAAGATAAGAACTTTATAATATGGGACTAGTATGTTAGAGAAATTATATGACAATGGTTATGTATATGATATTGAGATATACAAGAACCTATTTTGCTTAACTACTTATTCACTTGCAACTAGTGAATATAAGACTTATCTATGGTATGACGATACTGATGATAGGCGCGATTTAGCTAACTTCATTGCAACTAATTCTATATTAATTAGCTTCAATGGATGGAACTTTGACGATGCTGTATTAGTGCATCTTTTACGTCATCCTAATATCAGTAAGTTAGAATTGTGGGAATTTGCACAAACTCTAATTAATGGCGACCGCAATCCATATAGGTATGACCTCCCCTTTGTTTCTTACGATGTATTAGAAGTTCTACGTGCTGGATTTAACACCACGTCGCTCAAGATGTGTGGAGTTAATCTTAAACATCATAGAATACAAGATTTACCCATACATTATCTAGATGAAGTTAGACCAGATCAACTTAACTTACTTATTGATTACAACAAGAATGATCTTGATATAACTTATAAGGTACTTGAGTATCTTAAACCTCGACTAGAGATGCGTGAGTTATTAAGTGAGAGTTATAAGCTTAATCTAAATAGTTTAAGTGATTCTGGAATAGGTAAGGAATTATTCCGTAAGTTATATGTTGATAAAGTTAAAGCTAAGAATCCTAATATTGATGTTAAGAAGATTAAGTATGGTAGGACAGTTAGAAAGACTATTGATTTCAAGGATGTAATTAATCCAGCTATTACATTTAAGACACCGCAACTTCAGGAATATCTAACTCAATTAAAAGAGATAAAGCTAACATGAGTAAAAACTTTGATCTTAAATTACCACCCGTAACAATAGGTGATTTAACAATCCAACTTGGGCTTGGAGGTTTACATAGTGTTGATAAACCAGGGATATTCAAAGCTGAAAACGACTACGTATTATTAGATGCGGATATCGTCTCATTTTACCCATCAGCTATTATTAACTACGGTATTGCACCAGAACACTTAGATTTAGAATTATTTATTGAGACATTACTTGATGCACTTAATGATCGTAAGGCATATAAGAAACGTAAGAAAGAAAGTGTAATATATGCTGCATTAGAGTACGGACTCAAGATATCGCTCAATTCGTGTTTTGGTTTGTTTGGATACGCTAATTTCCTTTTAAGTGATTTGTTATGTACTTACAAAACAACTGTTAACAATCAACTATTTCTATTACAGATAATAGAACGGTTACATTTAGCTAACCACAATATCATATCTGTTAATACAGATGGTATATTGTTGTACATCCATAAGTTAGAAGTAGATTCAGTTAAGTCAATTATTGAGGAATGGGAAACTGAAACTAAGTTTACTTTTGAATATGCTGAGTATGATTTATATGTACGCCGAGATGTCAATAATTATTTAGCGCGTAAAACTGACGGTACAGTTAAGATTAAGGGTAGTTTCGTTCCACAGGGAGCAACACTTGAACCTCTTTTTTCTTACGATTTACCTAGCAGTAATGGTAAGTATCTTCCAATTAACGGTATTCTTAAGGGCTTTGATGCTCCAATTGTAGCTCTAGCCTTGCAGAAATATTATTTAGAAGGAATACATCCAAATGACTTTATTCGAGGTCACAAGGACATATATGACTTCTGTATTAGTCAGAAAGTAGGTAGTCAGTTTACTAATTACTCCTATCTAATTGAAGATGGATTAGTAACTGAACGAACTGAGTTACAGAAGACACTCAGATTCTTTGTGAGTAATCCTACTGGACGCGATATCATACTCAAGAAGGTCACTATAGGTACTAAGAGGGAGAAGAGATTAGTTAGTGAACGCATCATAATTCCTGCTGTATATGAGACAGAACGACGCATTAATCCCGCTAGTGGTCGTATGAAGAACTTCACAACTAAGGTATCCGATAGAGTTAATATACCTGCTGTATATGAGACAATCGAGTATCAAGGTGAGAAAGAAGTTGTATATGCTAGTGGTAATGTAGTAACATTGTTCAATGATTATTATGATGCTGATGACCACAACATTAATTATGATCACTACATCAATCGAACAATACGTGAAATAACTAAAATAGGATTAATTAACGATATGGATATTAAGATTATTAACATTGTTGAACCAGATGGAACTGTATTTAGTACAGTTACTGGACAAGCTGCTGAAGATTTAGATAGCTTGATAGATGATGAAGATGAAGTAGTAATTAATGACGATAACGTATAAGGTAAGAAAAATAATCTATGGTATACAGCTTGAGCTAAAATAAGTCTATGAGAAATTTAGAAACCGTCACAATTCATCAATTTAGAGGACTTCGAGACTTAGAACTAAAGGATCTCGGACGGATTAACCTGCTTGTGGGTCTTAACAACTCAGGGAAAACTAGTGTTCTAGAAGCATTATCTGTCTACTGTCATCCATTAGATATTAAAGTGTGGCTGAGTACAGCAAATCAACGAGAGCAGGATATTGGAGTATATCGTATTCGTCTACTGGATGCTATAAAGTGGTTATTTACACATAATTCTGCATCTATTGTAGAACCTGATAAACCTATTATTCTTATTTCTAGCACTGGTTTATTTTCTGTAAAGAAGTTAATAGCAAGCTATGAAGAAATGGAGCAAATATCGTTATCGGAGGAAAGCAATATCAGAAATATTAGCAACGAAGAAGAAATTGAAAATGAAGATACACCGAGAGCTAGGAAGGGAATTAATCTAAAAATAGAGGTATCTCTAGATGATTATCAATTAAGTTTACTTGGTGAACCTACAAATTTTCCGCTATGGGAGGATGAACGTTTTTATAGATTATCTGGAAAGAGAGAACCAAGTCTAAGGACATCTGTAGTAACACCATCATCTCATCGTTCAGAAGTTGGTCAATTTCGATTACTTTCAGAAGCAACACATCAATATTTTAAGGCAGATGTAGTGAAATTATTACAACAGATGGATAACAATATTTCTGATATAGAAATTTTGTTACCTCCAGAATCTATGAGTTCTCGATTCAATATTTATATTCAACATAAAAAACTAGGACTTGCACCGGTTAGCACCTTTGGTGATGGTATTCGTCGCTTATTACATATAGCTCTTAAACTTGCCAGCGTCAAAGGTGGTATTCTTTTAATTGATGAATTGGAATCAACGATTCACACAGAAGCCTTACAAAGCTCTTTTCAATGGTTAGTTAAATGGTGTACAGAAATGGATGTTCAATTATTTGCAACTACCCATAGTTTGGAAGCTGTTGATGCTTTATTAGAAGTAACTGAATCAGATTCAGATTTAGTGCTTTATCGCTTAGAACCAAAGGAAGGAAAAACAAAAGTAGTTAGACATGATGGACATAGATTAAGACGTTTAAGAGAAGAATTAGGTCAGGAGGTGCGTTGGTGAGTCGGAAATATGTTTTAATTGGCGTTGAGGGGAATCATGATCAGGCTTTTATATCTAGTATTATTGCCGCAATTAGATTAGTTCAAGATTAATTAACTTAACCTAAGTTATGTTACTAAACTAACTTAACATCACATCAACTAACATCAAGGAATTTAGAGTTATGCAACTAGTTAATAACAATGGTATTCTAACTGTAGATAGTCGTGTTCTAGCTAACACACTTAATATTACTCATGATCATGTTCGTAAGTTAGTTAGAGTTAACTTAACTAAGTTTGAGTTCTATGGTGAATTAAGTAAAGTAACTATAGCTAAACAGAGTACAGGTAAGGGTGGTAACATCTACTATTTATTCAATAAACAACAAGCTGTACTATTAACTGGGTTAACTAAACGTCAGAATAAGAATGAAGTTAATACATTAATTGTAGAATCATTTAGAGTTAAACGTGAATTACCTTTAACTAGTTATGATGGCGCAAGCTATGAGCATCTTGGAATCACTGAAATAACTGATGCTAACATAACTCATGATCCAGTAACTGCACAAGACTATATTCGTGATAATGGGTTCGCGCTAACTCAATTACAAGTTAATCAAGTTACAAGACGTACTGCAACTGTGTATCGCGTCAGCAAAGGTAGATCACCCATTAAAGGTAATAAGGTTTATGATAAAAGATATCGCTATGCTGATAATGATGTAGCTTATATTGTAGCTGCAATTAAATCAGTAATGTAGAACTTAGTGAGCTAGTTTATCTAGCTCTATTATTATGAAAATAGGAATTAGATTTCACGATAATGATTTTGGTTCAGTTATCACATCATTTTTATCTTTATTTAAAGATACTAATACATTAGGTAATTTAACTAAAGAACATATAGTTGAACACTTTAACAAGATAGCCCCATCTATTGATCGTTTAATTTACAATCAATATACAACACCTGATGGTTATCTAGAAATATATGTAGATAATGTGTATATTGGTAATGAAGTAAATGATTTTCTAGAAAGTGATTGTGTTGAATCAACTTGGTATTGGTATAACGGTGAATTTCATTACATTGATTTAGAAACTGGAGATATTACAAGCGTATGATAGTTACACTTAATCCCGCCATTAATTCAACAACACTATTCTATGATAGTGATGGTAATAACGTTGATTGGAATGTTAGATATTCATTAACTAATAATAGTGAGTTATTACATAAGTTAGTTAACTTCAAGTTAAGTTATCTACTTATTAATGAGTTAACTAGACGTGAGTTAATTGAGTTTCATTTAACTGGATTTAACTTAGTTAAGTTACTTAATGCTACAGATACTAAGTTTAAGTATAGATACTACTTGAACTGGTTTAGTTTAGTTAAGTTAGTGTTGTTTAAATAACTTAGTTTAAGAGTCAGTTAAATCCTGACTCTATTACCTTAATTGGAGTTCATTAATTATGGATGTTAAAGAAAGAATATTATCTCTATGTAAACAAGCATTAGATAAATGGGGTAATGATGTACAGTTAATTAAAGTAGTAGAAGAGTTAACTGAGTTATCATTAGAAGTACAACATTTACGTTATGGTAAATCTGACATTTATGAAGTTAAAAATGAATTAGCTGATGTAATGATAATGCTTAATCAGTTAATGATGATGCTTGAAATAACTAATGATGATTTAGAAGTAGTTATTGATAGTAAGTTAAATAAATTAGATAAGAAGTTAAGTGAATAATATGTTTTATACATGAAATCAATAATAATTTAAATACTAAATCCTTTTTTTCTTACCTTACAGAGATTTTATTTATGTCAGAATTACAGTTGTTTAATTTTCAAGATAATCGAGTTAGAGTAGTTGAGATTGATAGCAATCCTTGGTTTGTAGCTGCTGATGTGTTCAAGGCATTAGATATTGCATGGACAGGTTCTCAATCATTAGATAAAATTAGTGACGTATGGAAGGCTCAGTATGATGATGTATCATCTCAGGAAACTCCTGACCTAGTACAAATACCTAATAACACTTGGTTAATAAATGAACCTGGTGTTTATAAAATTGCATTCCGTAGTAATAAACCTGAAGCTGAAGCATTTACAAATTATGTAGCTGAGGTGATTCTTCCTAGTGTAAGAAAACAAGGGTATTATGTTTCAGATACTAAAGATGTGTTATTATCTGCAATAGCTGAATTAACTAAATCAGTAACTCAAATTAAAACTGATTATTCTGATCAAGTTAAATATCTAATTGAAAGTAATGTAGTTAAAGATGAACAAATAACTCAATTAAATAATCAACATAATGCGCTACAGGAAGTATTAAATCTATATCCTGGTTTAGATAAAGCATTACAAGAGTTTCAGTTAATTGAGGAAACTACAGAATCATTTATATTGAAGGATTACTTACTTGATCATGCAATTAACTTAGATAAAGGTCAACGTATAAGAGCGGGACAACTCGTATCAGCGTGGCTTAATCTATCACAACAACAACCACTATTTAAACTTAATGGTAATTCATTGTATACTGCTAAACACATACCATTAATTAAGTTAGCTATTGAATACATATTTGGATGGAATTAATCATGTTAGATAAAGCATTAGAATTACTAGAAGAAGTTAACTTACTAATTACTAATGGATGGATAAGTATCATTGCTATTAGTAAAGATTTCTTCGTAATTAAACGTATAAGAAATTGGAAAGAAGAGTTTATTGAATGTGAATCTCAAGATAAATTGATTGCTGAATTAATTAAATTGAAAGAAGCTATTGTAATTGAAACAACTGAAGATTAAATAACTATGACAATTAATACCAAAGACTACTACAATTTGATTGCGCCCCAATATATTACTTGGGATTTTTATTCTAAATACATTTTATTAGAACCTCCCTTTGGTGAACTAGGATTACCTGTTTTCTTACGCACTTACAGTAGATTTATTAAAGAATTAAATAGACGTGAGAAATGGTGTGAAACAATTCTTCGTAATATTGAATACTCATTATCATTAGATAATATTTCATCTGATGATAGTAAGAAAAAAGAAGCAGAATCTTTATTTGAGATGATGTTTAATATGCGAGGGTTTCCAAGTGGTAGATCATTATGGACTGCGGGAACACCTCAAACAACTAAAGATCCTAGTAGTAGTTGGAATTGTACATTTAAAGTAATTGATAATTTAAGTGCATTTAGTGAAATCTTCTATTGGTTATTAATTGGAGCAGGAACTGGATTTAGTGTTGAAAATAAATACATTAGTAAATTACCTAAGTTTAATCCTGATATTACAATTAAACATGATGATTACTTTTATTTAAAAGATGATGAAGATGGAAGTCATTTAGTATTAACTAAAGATGATATTAATCCTAATTACATTTATTTAAGTCCTAAATCTATTATTAATGATGATGATAACTTTATTAATGAAGATTTATCTACTTACACTAACGCTAAGTTAACTATTGGTGATAGTAAAGAAGATTGGTGTAATGCTCTACGTTGTTTCTTACACTTATTAACTTATTCTAATATTAAGACGATTACGTTTAATTACAATTTAATTCGTCCTGAAGGAACGTTAATTAAAACATTTGGTGGTAGAGCTAGTGGACATAAAGCTCTATTGGAGATGTTTAATAACATATTAATGATTATTAAACGTTGTAATGGTGTATTAGATTCAGTTGGTGTACTTGATATAGCTAATTCAATTGGATTAAACGTAGTGTCAGGTGGCGTTCGTAGAACTGCTGAAATTGGATTAGGTGATGCTAATGATAATAATTTTATTACAGCTAAGTTGAACCTATATGATGATCCAGATAAAGTTCAGTATAGAGCTATTAGATCAATGTCAAACAACTCTATATTGTTTTACGAGAATCCTGGATTAGATAAAATTAAAGATGTAATGACATCAATTAAATCAAATGGAGAACCTGGATTCTGGATTATAGGTAATGCGAACTTATTAGCAGAATCACCTATCGCTGGAACAAATCCTTGTGCCGAAGCGGGTTTAGACGATGGACAGTCATGTAATCTCACAACTAAGAACGTTAAAGCTCACGTATATTTTAATAAGAAAACTAAGAAATGGGAATATAATTGGGAATTAGGTAAGAAAACAATTGAACTTATTACTAGAATTGGTTCACGTCAAACTACTGCTACACAGTGGCATCCAAGATGGGATGAACTTCAGAAGAGAGATAGATTACTTGGTGTATCTATGACTGGTTTAATGGATGCTTTTGATCTACTAGAATGGGATACAGAACAACAAGAATACTATTTTAAATGGGTTAAACTAATAGCTATTAATGCTGCAAATGAATATCATAATTATCTTGGTATTAATAGAAGCACTAGAGTTACGTTAATGAAACCTGAAGGTACTATTAGTCAATTACCTACTGTTTCATCGGGTATTCATAGAGCATATTCACCTTATTACTTACGTCGAGTTAGATTTAGTAAAACAGATCCACTAGCTAGAGTATTATTAAATCTAGGATTAACTCCAGTTCCTGAAAACAATCAAGGTGATAGTTTATTTGCCAGTGAATGTACTACTTGGGTTTTTACATTCCCAATTAAAACTAATACCACAATTAGAGCTATTGATGAATCTGCCATAGATCAATTAGAACGATATAAGTTAGCTCAAGTTAATTATGCTGATAGAGGTCATAACATATCAGCTACTATTACATTAGCTCCAGATGAATATGATATTGCCGCAAATTGGATAAATGATAATTGGAATGACATTATAGGTGTTTCATTTCTACCTAGATTTGATCCAATTAGCGATGGTAAAGCATCATATCCATTAATGCCGTATGAACCAATTACAGAATACGAATATCACAATCTATTTAATGTTAAGTTAACTGAAACAGAGTTAATCGAAATATTAGCTAAAATTGAGAATAAGTATGAAGAACAATCGTTAGATAGTAGCTGTTCAACAGGAGCTTGTCCGATAAGATGAATAAACGTATAACTGCCACATATAAAAACGGACATGGAGATCGTGGTTTATCTCCTTTAATGAATGGTCATATTGTTCGTAAAGATGATCCAAGTTGTTTAATCTACAGTGAAATTGAACATCTTAATAATTTAATAACTGAAGTATTAAATACCTTTGATATTAAATACAATAAGCTATTTGAACAACTCAACTGGCTTAAAGTTAATAGCTTTAGTATTAGTAGTTTCTGTTTTATGAAAGGTGATTCTACTAAACACAACTTATCTATTGAATTTAATGATGAATTAGAATCGTTAGTTAATGAACTTAAGTTAGATAAACAAATAGGAGAAGCATCTGATTTCATTATTCACAATAAGATTAAATACATTAAGTTAGATGCAATTAGAATTAGAATACGTGATGTAGAACGTGCATTCACTACGTGGCGTAATCATGAGTTAGTAGTTAATAATTTAATGGAGTTGTTAGTTGATGATCCAATTCATGCACAACAAGTTATTATTGCAATTAACGCTTACGGCGGTTTCCTTAATAGATTATCTACATTTATCTGGTTAACTACTAGAATGGAATCACTGTTATCTAGTGATTACGATAGTCAAGAATACTGGCAAGGTCAAATAGTCAAATAAACAATCAGGTGGTTAATAACATAATAGTTGTTGCCACCTTACACAATTGGAGAATTATATGAACTTAACATTTGAATACGAAGGTAAACTATATCAAATTGAATTGAACGCTGAACAGATTACTCGCTATGAAAAATACAATGTTGTAGAAGCAGATGTATTAATAGCAGATAAAGAGTTTGTTCGTGTTGAATGGTTATTTGATAAAGATAAACAGGTAAGAAAAACTAGTGTATTTGAAATGCGCGAATTTAATATACCTACATTAATTGATAAAGAAGAGTTAGCTTATATTGAACTACTAACTCAATATGGATTAGAAGATGACACTAAATCACGTCAACTGTGGGGTAAGTGTTATGAATTAACTGTTACATTATTTATGCAAGTTGAATATTTCCACCAATTAGTAGAGTTAATACAGAATTAATATGCAGAATCTATATAATGTCAATGGTTTAATGTTCTGGTCACAAGAAGAGATACTATTACGCGATAGTATTAAGAATCTAATTGTAAGTGAGTTAACTACAACACTTAAATCCGCCAATAGTGCATTTGAGTTAATTCAAGTTGAAGCACCATTATTAACTCCATCTAATTTAATTAACGCTAACTATACTAGCGATGATGTATTTCAATTAGATGACTTAACTCTACGTCCAGAAACTACAATGGGTAGTTATGTCTATGCAGAACACTTATTAAATCCACATAATAAACGTAAGGTTAGATTACCTCTAGTTGTATGGCAACATGGTAAGTCATTTAGAATTGAACAAGATAAAACAGTTAGTAATATGAGACTTAAAGAGTTCTATCAACTTGAGTTTCAAATTATCTATTCATCTAATACTAAGATGGATTATTCAACGTTAGTTATACCATCAATACAACGTATATTAACTAAGTTACTTGGTGAAACTAGAACTGAAGATAGTGATAGATTACCAAGTTATTCAACTAGAACAGTTGATGTAATTCATGCGGCAACTAACATGGAGATATGTTCAATATCTAATAGAACTGATTATGAAGATAATAAAGTTCTAGAAGTTGCGATTGGTACTGATAGATGTGTTTACTTATTTAATAACTAACAATAAAAAAGAGGTGTAATTAACACCTCTTAATAAGTTATTTAATCTTCTATATTAGGAAACATCTTATCTTTAAACTTCTCATAAGCTGCTTCCATTATATAGAAGTCAATATTACGATAACCCCAACCTTCTTTAACTTTAACTGTTTTATTAGGTTTATTTTTGCGAGGTTTAGTAACATATTTAATTTGAGGATTTTTACCTGTTAATGTTTTATAGGTTTGAGCTACTAGATGTCCAAAGCTAATATAACCACCTCTAGTTAATTTAACACCTTTAGATGTTAACCAATCTTTACCAGAATAAAGACAATCATCTATTAGCATTAATTGATTAGTTGATGCTAATCCATCATTAATATGTTTAGCTCCTGGATATAAAGTTACAGTAATACCATCAAGACGTTCTAGTTTTTCTACTTTAGTTTTAACTATTTCTAAATTTTGATCTAGTTTGCGTAAAGTACGCAATATCTCATTGTCTTGTTCTTCTACTGTAAAATGTGTAATTTCTTTAACCCAACAATTAAAACCTTGTTTAGCAAAAAGAAATAATGACTTAGTAGCTGTTATATTTTTACGTTCAATTGCGTAATAACTAATAATTGTTACAGCAGCTTCTTCAGTGATAATCATTGCATTATCAGATCCTAGCGCGGAGGTGTTGAAAACCTTACCCCATATAGGTTGTAGAGATTCTGGTATTGTTTCGCGGGGAGTCCCATTTTGACAATCTTCCATTAATTTATTCTTACCAGAAAATAAACTCCCCTTTTCACTTAACCCTAGTAACCGTTCTAATCCTGATATACTAATTCCTGTTTGTTTACCATCATTGGAAATATAAAAGGTAATTCCATTATCAGACTTAACAGGTGTTACAATGTCCATAGTTAATCAACTCAATATATAAATGATAAGACAGTTTACTCGCTGTCTTTTTCATTATAAACATAAATAGTTAGAAATAACAAGTAATGTTAAAGGAACTTATGACAATTGACTTCATCCTCAAATCCGCCGCATCAGTAGATACAGTACGTCAGATAATGAATGTAACTGGTAGTAGACGTGAGAATGTAGCTGAACATACGTTTACTATGGTTATGATGTGTGTAACTATGCTAGATGACCGAGTAACTAATGATCAACTACTGCACATCATTAAGTTATGTCTAGTACACGATCTAGGTGAAATAAATGCGGGTGATGTAAACTTTGATGACCATACTGATGAACACGATACTCAAGAGGAATTGGCGGCACTCAACCTTTTTTCTTACCTTGAATCATCTCTCATAGCTGAGTATTCTAATCTATGGTATGAATTTAAGAACCAGTTAACTATTGAAGCTAAGTATGCTAAAGCTATTGATAAATTAGCTGGTAGTATGCTGGTCTATTCTCATCTAGTTAATGGTACTGCTCCACCGATGTGGAAACAAGTTAGTGCTTCATCAATTAGAAATAAGATAGCTGTGTACATTGATGAGATGTTACCTGAATACAGCTATATAACTGAGTATTGTATTACTGAAGGAATTAAGAGAGGATTAGTGCAAGATGAATAAGTTACCTGATACAACTGATGAATGTTTAGTTCAAATAGAATATGAAAGCGGTAAGAAAATATATCTATTAGCTAAATATATAGATTACAGATGGATAGACTCTGATTTAGAAGTTATTGAACAAAATGTACTTAATTGGACTTATTGTAAGGATGTGTTCCCATGCGACGACAACTAATTGAGTTATTAATTAATGACATTCCAGGTATTGATAGTGTTGCAGTAATATTAACGTTTTTAATTGCAGCACCTATCATCATCTATCTCCTATATTTAATAGTAGATACATTAAAGTCACATAATAAATAAGAGTTATTGAAACTAACTCTTGCTGGAACACGAGGTAATTTAGATAGACTATTATTAACACTGTTATACATAGTCTTCTCTCTATTAAGTCCTGTTTTAACTGCTCTAGCAGGATTTAGATTACGTCGAAGAGTTCTACCAGTAGATGTAGCACCCTTAGTAATGCCAGTACGTAGAGCTTTAACTCTACCAATCTTAGGTGTATTAGTAGTAGCTATTCTCTTAGCAACACGAAAACCCTTATATACAGGTTTAGTTGTTCCCATTGCTACTGCTGCACCTTTAAATGGTACTGCTGGTGCAACATTACCTAGTGCATCTGCTGAACTATTACCAATACCCCAACCAATAGTATCTTGTTTAAGTTCGCTATTAAATCCCTTCTTATTCGCCTTAGCATAACCAGATGCGCGTTTAGCTAGTATGCGAGCTTTAACGTTAAGTGGTTGTTTCTGAAAGTTAGGGTTATTGCGAATCTTAAATGCGTTACGAGTAGCTTCAAGATCGTCTAACCCTTTACGTGCTGTAGCTGCACCAGCCCAATCTCCAGCTAGTGAACCTATTTTACCGCCGATTGCTGCACCCTTAATACTGCCAATTAATCCACCAGTATTAACTAGCATATCCTTACCTCCACCTTTATAAACTCCACTAGCTATATGTTTACCAAGGTTAATAGCTGTTTGTCCGCGAGTTTGTCCAGTATGATATCCCCATTTTTGAACAGCTAATTTATCTCTAGCTAATCCAGATTTAACTGCTTGAATTGGATTTTTAACAACGGATTTAATTGCATTACCCGCAGATTGAAGTATCTCACGTTTACCGGGTAATTGACGATTGATTAAAGTTCTACCAATAATAGTGCTTTGATTATTTGCGATATTATTAGCAGTTTTATGAGTATTTAATCCCTCTTTTAATGTATTAATTGGATTTTTAATGAAAGATTTAGCTCTGTTTGCTGTAGCCTGTAGTAATTGACCTTTGCTTGGTAATTGACGATTAATTAAAATACGTCCTAATAAAGTTGGCATAATGAAGTTATTTATAGTTTGGTCTGATAAGTCTGATGCAGGTAAGGATACAGTAGCTGAACTACTGAGTGAATTAGTTCCTCTAACTATAGTTAAGTTTAGTCGTGCATTTAAAACACCATTAGAAGATTGGTTAGGTTTAGATAGAGGTAGTTTAGATGATAAGGAGTTTAGAGTTAAACCTGTAGTTAATCCAGTTACAGGTAACTTAGAATCATTTACCTACAATGATTTAATGTACAACTTCTTTCATGTATTTAAGTCACTCTATCCAGGTGGTAACTATCTAGTTCCTGGTGCAACTAAGAATGTCATTAACTCTATTATAGGTAATGTAGCTATAGTTGATTGTCGCAACCAAACGGAGTTAGAGTTATTGAAGTTACTAGATTATGAGTTAGTGTTACTTCACATAGATGGGAGAGGTGAAACTAAATCAACTGACCTGGACATTAAATTAGATGATTGGTCATTCGTACCAACTCAATATTATATTGATAATAGTGGTACAATAGAGGAATTACGTGATAAGGTAAGAAAAATAGTGGAGGACTTGTATGAGTAAAATAGATGATGATTTAGAATCTACATTTAAGTTTATTAAGAAGCTTAGTATTAATAAACCTACTACACCTAATAACTTATTATTAGTTATCTTATTTATATTAGGTGTAGTTACTACATTAACGTTTAGTCGAGTTAGAGTTAATACAGTTAATCTTAAATTAGAAAATTGTGTATTTCCAGATAACTATTACACTAAGCAATGTAAACAATTAAGAGATAACATAGGTAAATAAACATGAGTTACATTGTTGCGGTATTAGATGTTGAATCAATGGGTTTATATGGTGATGCCTTCAGTTATGGTATTGTAATTGGAGATAGTAATGGTAATGTAATTGAGGAAATATACAAGTATTCTGAAGCTAATTATAAGTATGCTAAACGTGTAGGTAAGAAAAAAGATGTAGATTGGATTGAAGTTAATGTAACACCACATCTAGGTGAATCTAATAGTGAAGAATTAACTAGGGATTTTATCTATGATTGGATTGATTTAAATAAGAGATATCCTAACATTAAGTTATTTGCAGATGTTCCATTTCCAGTTGAAACTAACTTCATTACATTAGCACTGGAAACATGGGTTGAATTTGACTCAATAATGGAATTTTCACCATATCCATTATTAGATGTAACTTCATTTAGATTAGCTCGTAATTTACCTGATTATTATGAGCGATTAGAGAATGAGTTACCAATTCATAATGCACTTAATGATGCACGTCAAAGTTATCGCGGTTTAGTACAAGTAATAGGTAATTGATAAATGATTGAAGTAGAAGTTAAAGCATTAGTTAGTGATGTTGATGATCTTAAATCTCGCATCATTACGTTATATCCAAATGTAGATATTGTAGATAGCAATCAACTTAACCACTATTTTTCTTACACAGAGGAGAGTCTTGTTAAATTAGCAGATAAACTAAATCTGTCATTTAAGAATGAATTACTAACTACATCTAAGTTAGCTATTAGAACTAGATATGACGATAAAGGTGGTACACTATTAATTTTCAAATACAATACTGAAGATGCTGATAATGGTGTAGTTCGTGTAGAGAAAGAACTAATTAGAGGTGAATCATTACATGAGTTAGATAACATACTATTAAGTCTAGGTTTAACATATCAATCTAAATGGAGTAGATGTAGACGTGAATATAAGACTGATAAGTTTAATATCTGTGTTGATATTAATGCAGGTTACGGTGGATTATGTGAAGTAGAAGTAATTGTAGATGATCAGAAAGATGTAACTAGAGCAACTAAGTTATGTCGTTCTACGTTAACTAAGTTAGGTTTAACTGAGTTAGATAGTGAGTTATTAAATAAGATGTTTAACTACTATAGTAATAACTATGATTATTATTATGGTACTACTAGATTAATCTGGGATAGTGTAGACTTTCAAGAGTTAATTAAATAAGATATTTAGTGTTAGTTAATATTAACTAACACTTTTATTTAGGAGTTAGTATGGTTACACTTATAACAGGTGGTGGATTTGATGTATTACATGATAATCATAAGTTGTTTTTAATGAAAGCAATTAATGAAGTTAATCCAACTGAAGTAATATTTAGATTGCAATCTGATGAATTACTTAATGAAGATAAAGATATCAACAGACCCTTATTTTCTTACGATTGGAGAAGACATGATTTAATTGAATGGTTTAAATTAACATATCCGAAGTTATTAGTAACTATAGATAACGTTAATCATTTTAATTTAAATGACATTAATTTGTATTTAAATAGTGACAGATACATTGTGTTATTTAAAGATAGTTATAACTTTAATAAGTTAGGAGTTGTTAATAATGCACTATTATTATCTGAAGTTACAGGTGTTCATACTAGTGATATAGTTAAACAACTTAAAATTGCGGAATCTAAATCAGCTTGTAGTAAATTACAAGTTGGTGCAGTATTAGTTAGTAATGGTAATATTATTGGGCGAGGTAGTAATGGAGTAGTTAAAAGAACTGAACTTAACTGTAATGAAGTTATTGGATGTCAATATTATCATGCTGAAGAAATAGGATTACAATTAGCTACACCAGGAGATGATTTATTTATTAGTTATTCTCCATGTATTTACTGTGCTAGAGAAATTGTAAATAAAGGTATTAGAAGAGTTGTTTACTTCAATGAACACTCTAAGTTAGAAGGATTACAGTATTTAATTAACAATAATATTCAAGTAAGGAAAGCTGGATTATGTCAGAACAACAATTTTTGAACCTGCTACAAGATGTAATTGATAATGGCGTAAGAAAAAATATATATGGTCATGATGACAAATATATTATTAGTAGATTTGGTGGTTTAGTTAGATTTAATCTATCAGATGGATTTCCACTATTAACTACTAAACGTACATTTTATAAATCAGCATTCAATGAGATGTTGTGGTTTATAGATGGTAGCAATGATGTAGTTAAGTTACATAATGTTAAGTGTACTATCTGGGATGAATGGGGTGCTAAACAGTATTGGCGTAATAAAGGTGTTAAGTTAACTGCTGATAATACAGTTGAGTTAACCAAACAATGGCAACAGTTAGTTGATGATGGTGTTATTACTAGCGAAATTATTCCACTTCATTATAGTAATAGTACAAGTTGGGAATATACACATTATTGGTCTACCCAAATAGATTCTGAGTACAGATATAGTACACTAGATCAAACTAGATTTGTAATTGATGGAATTAAAAAGACACCTGATCGTAAGTCTTTTCTTGTAAGTTATTGGAATCCAACTACTGTTTATTCAATGGCTTATAAATGTGGTAATGAATCAGTAATACTTCCAGCTTGTCATACTCACTACTCAGTCAATGTAAGTAATGGTAAGTTAAGTATAATGTTATACCTACGCAGTTGGGATTTATTCCTCGGTGGCGCGTATAACATCGCTCAGTATGCACTACTTCTATCTATGTATGCTAAATGTACTGGATATGAACCAGGTGAGTTAGTTATTGCAACTGCTGATCATCACATCTATAGTGACCATGTTGAACAAGTTAATGAGCAATTAACTAGAGTTCCCTATACGTTACCTACTTTAACTATTAGAGATAGAGGTCAACGGTATTTGCAAGACTTCGTTATTGATGACTTTGTAATTAATGATTATCAACATCATCCAACATTACGTGGTGATATTACAGTGGTAGGAGGATATTAATCAACTTCGCGTAGCAGAACGACTTAAATAACATCACTTAAATAGACATCATATAACCTTAGTTAACATTAACTAGGGTTATTTTAATTAGAGGTAATAACATG